>ERZ780148.634-NODE-634-length-28277-cov-2.812487_pt1 | contig 28277 bp, 32 predicted proteins | sample MGYA00510984_ERZ780148 | MGnify/ENA primary metagenome ERZ780148 (study PRJEB29588, sample SAMEA2160902) | human gut metagenome | biome: human gut; feature: human-associated habitat; material: faeces | place: Denmark | collected 2008/2010 ...
TTCTATGTAACAATAACGTAAATACAAATCGCAATAAACGCTGATCAAACAACGCTATCAATCATAACAAAAGCCCCGTAACCGAAGTTACGAGGCGGTTTGGTGGACGATCGGGGGCTCGAACCCCGGACCCACTGATTAAGAGTCAGTTGCTCTACCAACTGAGCTAATCGTCCATGCTGCTTATTTATGTAAGCAGTTTTTTCAATATATAAGACGCAAGCAAGTTGCGTCTTTGTGGAGCGGAAGACGAGATTCGAACTCGCGACATCTACCTTGGCAAGGTAACGCTCTACCACTGAGCCACTTCCGCATAAGGATTACATTGTGGTGCGGATGAAGGGACTTGAACCCCCACGTCGAGGACACCAGCTCCTAAGGCTGGCGCGTCTGCCATTCCGCCACATCCGCAGATGCTGCATCACTCACAACGCTTAATGAGTATATAATAAATCGTGAAATTTGTCAAATCTTTTTTCTATATTTTTGAAAAATTTTTTAGAAATTTTGCGCTGTGCTGTGCCGGTCTTATTGCCGTTATTACAATTCGATTCCGGTTGCCGTTCTGATTCTTTCCTTAAGTGCTTCGGTCGTGAGTCCACCGCTTTCAAGAATGGCGATTTCGCTAAGCGTATCGATAAACTTATCGTCGTAACCGACAGTCACTACCTCTGCTCTTTTTCTCGTTCGTGCAAAATATGATCTAACGCTTTCGCCGAAGCCTCCGCGAACGATACCGTCCTCTACCGTAACTACAACAGCGCCGTCGGACACCGAATCGAGGAATTCACGATCGAGCGGTTTTATCACGCGCACGTTTACGACAGTCGCGCCGTGAAGTCCGAGCGCGGCTTTTATTGCGCGATTGCCCGCGGCAAGTATCGTAACGTTCGAATTCGAACGAGCCAACGTTTCCCATTGCAATCCGGAAACATCGGTATGCTCGTCGAAATCGTAGTCGTACGCTTTGGCGTAGCGAATTGCAAGCGGCGCGTCGAACGTAGCGGCAAAATCAATCATATTTGCAAGTTCTTTGCCGTCTTTAGGCTGCATAATCGTCATATTCGGAATCATTGAAAGCGCGGCTAAATCGAACGTACCCTGATGAGTCACGCCGTCGCCGCCGACCGCGCCCGCATGATCCAACAAGAAAGTGACAGGACGCTTGTCAATGCAAATATCGATTATCGTCTGATCGAACGCGCGTTGCCAAAACGACGAATACACCGCAAAAAACGGCTTATAACCCGCAGCGGCAAACCCTGCGCACATAGCGGCGGCGTGTTCTTCCGCTATGCCCACGTCAAAGTATCTGTCCGGGTATTTCAAAGCGAATTCGTTAAGCCCGGTACCTATCGACATTGCCGCAGTCACGGCAATAACCTTATCGTTTTCTTCGGCAAGTCTGCAAAGCTCTTTCGACACGGCCGACGCAAACGAAATTTCGCGCCGGGTTTCATCGGTTTGCGGACTTACTCCGTGAAACTTGTCCGGATTTTCCATAGCCTCGCTTACGCCGTTACCCTTGTGTGTAACGACGTGCAAAAGCACCGGTCCTTTATTGTTTTTTAACCGACTTAAAACGTCGACGAGATCACCTATATCGTGCCCGTCGAACGGTCCGTAATACTTGATCCCGAGGTTTTCGAAAAACTTGTTCGGTAGCAGCGACGCTTTCACGTTGTCTTTCGCCTTGTCGAGAAAATCGACGAACTTGTCGCCGAAAAACGGCAACGCACCCACACCCTTTTTTATATCGTATTTAATCGTATTATAACGCTTGCTCAATCTGAGTTTCGACAAGTACTCGGCAAACGCGCCGACATTCTTCGAAATCGACATTTTATTGTCGTTGAGCACGATAATCATCTTTTCTTTGTTCGCACCGATATCGTTAAGCGCTTCGAAAGTCATGCCGCCGGTAAACGCGCCGTCGCCGATAACGGCAACCACGTTATAATCGTCGCCCGCCAGGTCGCGTGCGCGCGCAAATCCCAGTCCCACGGACAGCGAAGTACTGCTGTGTCCGGTGGTTACGGGATCGCAATCGCTTTCATCGGCGTTCGGAAATCCCGAAATACCGCCGTCGGTTCTAAGTCCGCAAAACTCTCTTCTTCGCCCTGTAATGATTTTATGAGTATAGGACTGGTGTCCGACGTCGAAAAGTATCCTGTCTTTTGGACAATCGAAAACGTAATGCAACGCAATCGTGAGTTCGACCGTGCCGAGATTAGACGCGAGATGACCGCCGCGACGTTTTACCGTTTCGACGATGAGATCGCGTACCTCGTCAGCGTAAGAGTTAAGTTCTTTTACGCTAAGCGTTTTCAGGTCCGCCGGAGAATTAACTTTTTCGAGAAAGTCAGACAAATTATATACCCTTATACGGTGCGCTTCGCGGCTCTTAAGGCGAACTCGCGGAAAAATTCCGTATCGGCGCTCGCTTCCGAAAGCGCTTTAACGGCTCTATCGGTATAAACTCCGATCAGTTTTTTTGCTTCTTCTTTGCTTACGACTTTTAAAATCGAGCAACCGTCGTGATCGTTGCCATCGAGATAGTCGTCGGCGATCTGAAACGCGAACCCGAAATTGTAAGCGTAGTTTTCCATAGCGGCGACCGACTTTTCATCCGCGCCGCCAGCAATCGCGCCGATTTTAACAGCCGCAATAATAAGATCACACGTCTTGTGCCGGAAAATGTACTCAATTTCACCGAGCGTGTGTGTCTTGTCTTTATCGAAAGCAAGATCGCGCACTTGTCCGGCAATAAGCCCGCCCGCGCCGGTAAGACGCGCAAACTCGTATCCCGCTTCGGCAATCCTCGTTTTGTCGGTAACCGTCGAAGCCGCCGCAAAAAAACGTTCGAACGAGGCTGTAAGAAGCGCGTCGCCGGTAAGCACCGCCATATCTTCGCCGAACTTTTTATGCGAAGTAAGTTGACCTCTGCGATAATCGTCGTTATCCATGCATGGCAGATCGTCGTGAACGAGCGAATAGGTATGCAGAAGTTCCACCGCCGCCGCAAGTTCCATCGCCGTATCGTCGATTTTCCCGGAAAAAGCATTGTACGCCTGCAACGTAAGCACCGGTCGTACCCGTTTACCGCCGGTAAACAGACTGTACTTCATGCTTTCCTTGATTTTCTCGGGATAATCGGCTTCGTCGAAAATCGCGGCTAAGTACTCCTCGAACCGCTCTCGCGTATCGTTAAATTCTTTTGCGTAGTCCATAATTATTCGTTATCGGCGAGAAGTTTATCCACTTCTCCTCTTATCGACGTAATTTTTCCTTTGTATTCGTCCAGCGCGGTAAGACATTCTTTTGTGAGCGAAACGCCCTTTTCGAAAAGTTCGACGCCCTCCTCAAGCGTAAGTTTACCGCTTTCGAGTTGCTTTACTATGTTTTCGAGTTCTTTAAGCGAATTTTCGTAATTCATTACTTACTCTCCTTTCGTTTTGTCGAAGTCACAGTCGCCGTAATAACGCCGTCGGAAACTATCGCTTTCATTTCCTCGCCTGCCTCAACGTCGTTTACCGAAGCAATCGCTTTACCGTCGCGATAGACCTTTGCATACCCTTTGGAAATTATTCCGAGCGGACTTGCCGCGTCTAAGCGCCCGGCAATAAGCGCCAACGCGTTTTCGCGTACGGTAACGTTTTTTTCGATCGTACTTGCCGCTTTGTTTATCACGTTCAGAACGGCACGGCGCGCGATTTGTTCGTTATTCTCAGCAGCCGCCGACAATCGTTTAGCCACGTTATTGAGTCTTAACTTTCCACCGTAAAACGCCGAAAAAGCGTCGTCGGTAAGTCGTTTCGCCGCATAGCAAGCGCGCGAACGATTTTTCGCGTAAATCGCTCCGATTGCATCGTCTGCTTTCGACAGCAAATCGTAGAACTTGCCGATAAACGCTTCGTTTACTCTGCACACGTTTTCGCCCGCGATTGACGGTGTTCCCGCCCTTACGGACGCGGCATAGTCGCATAAAGTGTAGTCAACTTGGTGTCCTATTGCGGAAATTATCGGTTTCGTTGAATTTGCGACCGCACGCGCAACTATTTCGGTATTGAATACGTCGAGATCGGTATTCGAACCGCCGCCACGCGCAACGACGATAATATCGCATTCGCCGATACTCGCTTCGGTTACCGCTTCGGCGATTTCCGTTTCGGCTCCGTCGCCTTGTACCCTCACGGGATACAAAACCACGTCGATATACGCGTTATTTTTCCTTATTACGGACAGAAAATCGTGAATAACCGCGCCGGTTTCACTGGTAACGATCGCAACTTTTCTGATAAACGAGGGAAGCGGCGGACGATTTTCAAACAAGTCTTCTTGAACAAGTTTGTCGTGAAGTTCTTTAATTTTGCGTTTAAGAGTACCTTCGCCGTAAGGCTCGATGCTTTTCGCCCGAAACGATACGCGATTGCCCTTGACGTAATAATCGACCGAGCCGACGACGATCATGGTATCGCCGACCGCAGGCACGAATCCGCCGCCGAAACGCACGCATCGCAAAATACTGTCATCGTCTTTTAACGTAAAAAACAAGTTGCCGCCGGAGTTCGAGCACTCGTAGACTTCACCGAAAACCGCAATGTTTTTCAAAATCAATTCGTCGTCGAAAACGCCTTTGATATAGTTATTAAGTTGAGTGACAGAAAGTCTATTGCTTCTTTCCAAAATAAGCCGCCTTGACGGTATTTTTCAATAGCATGGTTATAGTCATAGGACCTACGCCGCCGGGTACAGGTGTGATAAACGCCGCTTTTTCAGCCGCTGTAGCGTATTCCACGTCGCCGTAAAGCTTCTTGTCCTCGCGATTCATGCCGACGTCGATAACTACCGCTCCAAGCTTTATCATATCGCCGGTTATAAATTCTTTCTTCCCGACGGCAACGACGAGTATATCGGCGCTTTGCGTATAATCGGCAAGGTTCTGAGTTCTCGAGTGGCACACCGTAACGGTCGCGTTTTCGCTGAGAAGCATAAGCGCGACGGGCTTGCCGACGATATTGCTGCGCCCCACTACTACCGCGTGTTTCCCTGCAATAGTCGTACCCGTGCTCTTTATAAGTTCCATTACCCCGGACGGAGTGCATGCCGCAAGACACGGATTGCCGAGCATAAGATTTCCGGCGTTTACGGCGTGAAAGCCGTCTACGTCTTTTCCCGGAGCAACCGCGCCCAAAACTGCTTTTTCGTTTACTCCCGCCGGAAGCGGCAACTGTACGAGCAGTCCGTCGACGTTTTCGTCGGCGTTCAGCGTTTCGACGAGTTCAACAAGTTCCTCGGTCGTGACGGAGTCCGGAAGATAATATTCCATAGACTTCACACCGGTTTCTTCGCAAGCCGCGATCTTATTACGAACGTAAATTTTGCTCGCGGGGTTTTCTCCCGCAAGTATGACCGCAAGCCCGATTTTTCTGCCGTACTCGCGTTCAAACTTCTCCGCATCGACCTTAACTTCTTCTCGAAGTTTAGCCGCAAGCAGTTTCCCGTCAATCTTCGTTGCGCTCATTTAAGATATTCTCCTTTTCTTTTATGACGGAAGCCAGAACGCCGTTGATAAACGCCGGGCTGTTATCTGTCGAGTACGTTTTTGCAAGCTCGACGGCTTCGTTTACCGAAACCTTATCGGGAACGTCTGGTAAAAACAGAATTTCATACGACGCAATAAGAAGTATCGCCAAATCGATCTTGTAAATACGCTCGAGCGCGAATCCTCGCGCAAAGCCCGCGATCGTTTTCGACAAAAAGTCTTTTTCGCTCGCTACTCCGTCAATAAGCGTATCGAAAAAACGCTTGTCCTCTTCGTTAAGCCCGGAGGTCAGCGCGTTGTAAGTAATTTCGTTTTTAGTTTCGTTGATAAGTTGCTCAAACGTAAGTTTGAATGCGTTTTCTCTTGCGGTCTTTCTCATGATTGCTCCGTAAACAGCCGACAAGGTTTCCCGAAATTAACGGGAAACCGTTGCGGCTCAAATATTCTTAAAATTACGTTATACCGTTCCGTCGAAACTGACGCCCAAAACGTTGACGTTGACCGTGCCGGTTTTGAGATTCGTCATACTCTCGACGCTGCGCTTTACGTTCTCCTGAACTCGGTACGCGACTTCCGCGCACGAGAATCCGATCATGACGTCGAGATACACGTCTATGTTTATCGTATCGCCCGAAGTTTCGGTTCGAATACGCTTACCCTGAAGCCCGGCCACCCCGCGGATTTCCTGCGCGGCAAGCGAAATGATAGACACTACTACTTTGTGCCCATAATTCACTTTTCCGGTGAAATCTGCATTGTACCGCGACTTAAACGGCATAACTTTCGCTCCTTGCCGAGCCGCCAGTATGATGGCGCTCGCTCGTTTCCGAGCGATACTCTCTCACCCGGCTAGTGATATTATATCACAAGCGAAAGGAAATTTCAATCGATTTGCCTATTCGACCGGAATAATTCTCACGTTTGAAGCGGTTTTTCCCGTTTCGCTCGTCACTATTTCAAGAACTTTGGCAACTTGCTCACTCGTAAGCGACGCGGACTTGATGATGATATTCACGTTTTCCGTCGAAGAAGTCACGACCGCATCCTCGAATCCCGCGGCTTTTATAAGTCCTTCGAGTACAAGTTCGGTATCCATCGCGGAAGTGAGCGCGAGTTTGTCGTCCTCTGCTTTCTTAACCGCGTCCTCGCTCGATGCCTCGTCTTTGATTATAGCGTCGAGGTACATGATCGTCTGATTTCTCGTTTCCGTACGATCGGTGCGATACGCCGCAAAAAAGTCTGCGCTCGTCGACGTGTCCGTACCTGCGTTCGCTTTCTGCGCACTCTTGTTGAAATAAATGTTCAGCACTCCGGTCACGACGAGCAACGCGATCATTCCCGCAAGAACGAAAATCTTACCTTTTTTACCTAACATAATTATATCCTCCTGAATAAGATAACTGATTTAGTTTTTTGCGCCGTAGACAGCGACTTTTTCCGGCGACAAATCCGTTATCGCCACTACCGCGTTCACTACGTCGAGTTTCAACTTGACTTCGTTCCCGCCTTTTACCACCACTACCGCGCCGAGCGCTTTGGGATAAACCTCTTTCAACACTATCGGCTTACCGCCTTGAACGACTGTCGGAGTTTTTGTCGTCGAGTTCTGGTTTTCCGTCGTGGAATACGCGATAAGCGATTCCGTGCCGCTTTCCCAACTGACTATCACTTTGACGTTCTTGTCGCCGCTCAGCCTGACTATCGCTTCCCTGAGTTTCGTTTCTGTTTCGACCCGATAGTCGCTTCCCGCAAGCGTTTCGCTTTGGGTTCCAGTCGATTTTCCTGTTCCGCCGGCAAAGTACACGACCAGCATCACGATAACCGCTACCGCGGCAATTATAATCTCCTTGTTCTTAAGATTTTTTAACTTTTCTTTGAGTTTATCGATTTTTTTACCCATACGCGACTACCTTACTTTTATCGATTCCGAGGTACTTGCAAGTCGTCGTCACCGCCAACTCATTCATATTTATATGCCCGAGTTTTTCGTCTATTACGGAATCGGTCAAATTTATTTTAACTTGTACGATTTCCGTTTCTCCGTCCTCGGTTTTTCCGGAAATTTCCGCCTTGGCGCCGCTTATTCCCGCTTTTCCGAGTTCAGTTTCGAGAGCCGATTCGACCGCGGCAAGCCTCTTTCCCGTAACGAAATTTATATAGCCTTCGTCAAGTTGCGGACTGTAATCGAGCACGCCGTTTCCGCCACCCGTGCCTCCGCTTTTAATCAACGACGGCAACGGCGCGACGATAATAAGCAACGTGACCGTAGCCGTCACCGTGCGTATAAACTTGGACATACGCGTGTCAGAGAACAGCAGTTCCGCAACCACCGTCACTACGACTGCGACGAATATAGCCGTTATCCACGCCGATAATGCCGACATATGTTCCTCCTACAATACGAGATTACCGCTTACGATAAGCAAAATCAAAAATACGAAGTACAGAAACGCAAGCCCGCAAACGACCGCTATCAAAAGATTTACGCCACTCGACACGGAATTCAACAGCGAAGTGATTTTGCCGCCTTCGAACGGTTCGGTAATCGCGCCCGCGAGTTTAAGCGACAACGACACCGCGATTATTTTGATAAGAACCGGCAATACTGTCATAAGCAAAACTACAACCGCCGTAAGTCCGACCGCGTTTTTAATAAGCACGCTGCCCGCTAAAATTACGTTAAACCCCTCGGACAAATATCCGCCTATTACCGGAATATACTTCGACATAGCGAACTTTGCCGCCCGCACCGATACGTTGTCGTAAATCGCGGCGGTTATACCTTGCACCGACAGAAACGCCAGAAATAGAAAAAAAGTCGTATAAAGCACCCATTTTGCCGCAGATATGCAGAATTTCGCCGCGCCGCCAAGCTTTACCGTACCCGAAAGATTACCAACTACCGAAAACACTATCGCGACTATCAGCGCGGGCAACGCAATCGTAGTCACGAGTTCGGTTATCGAAAACGCGAATACCGCGACCGCCGGTTGATAAATCGCTATCGACCCGCTTGCCCCCAGCGCTGTCATAAGAGTGAACAATATGGGAAACACGATTTCGGTTTGCGTTCGTATAGAGCTTACGAGCGACCTCACGTCACCTATCGCGCCGTAGATTTCCACCAGAATAAGCACCGAAACGAGCGTTATCCCCGCAAAATTCACCAACGTATCTGTAGATTTCGAAGCAAACCCGCCCTTTATCCCTCCTACGAAACTTATCGTTACGGCAATCGCGATTATTGAAAGCAGTATCGGTAAAACGCTTCCGAGCGTACCGCCGAGCGTAGATAACAAATATTTCATAAACGACGAATATTCGAACTTAAACTCTCCGTTCGCGACTTTTCCGAGCCATGCTTTAAGACTCGATCCAAAAAACGCCTTTTGATCCTCAGTCATAGTATCGAAATACTCGGATAACGCACTGATATCGAGTTCGTTCAACAGTTCTTCTACGCTTATCTCTTCAGCGTCCGTTTCGTCTGCTTGCTCGCATTTTACGTCGGAAACAAAGTCGGCTGAATTCGCTTCGACTCTTGCATTGGGTGCCGAAACAGAAACCGTAATAGCCGCAATCGTCGCGGCAAGCATAGTAAAAAGTAAGCGCATTTTTCTCATTGCAGTAACCCCGTAACGACCTCGAACAGCATTTTTACCAGCGGTATCGACACCGCAAATATTACGATTTTCGCGCCGAAAATTATCTTTTCTCCCAGCGCCTTAGCGCCCGATTCTTCGGCAAGTCCCGCCGAAAAGTCCGCAATATACCCGACGCCGACTATCTTGAAAAGTATTTTCATCACGCCGCCGTCCACGCCCGCTTTGTCCGAAATATCGCGGAAGAAATCCACCGCTTCCACCAGCCTGTCCGTCACGCCAAGCAATATCATAACGCCGCCCGCAATACCTATGATCAGCGCGATATCGGGGCGGTTTTCTCTTATCAGCATCGCGGAAAACGCTGTGATAACGCCTATCGCGCATATAGCGAAAACGCTCATGCTAGTAGAACGCGAATAATGACTTCAGCGTGTCGAACAGTTGCGAAATCATATCGATCACCATCATCAACACGATCACAAGCCCCGCAAGCGTTGTAAGCGTGGCTATTTCGTCCTTGTCCGCCTTTTTCAACACTTGATTGACCACCGCGGTAAGTATTCCTACCGCCGCAATCTTTAAAATGATACCTATGTCCACGCGCACCGCCTCCTATATCGCCACCACGCCCGCCGCAAGCCCGATGAGTAATCCCAGTTTTATCGCAGTCGCGGCATAACGGCTTTCCTTTTCTCGTGCCGCCGTATAAAACTCGCTTAGCTTTGCCTTATAATTATCGAGCACGAATACCTGCGTTTCCAAATCGTAAGTTCCCAAAACGGAAAACATTTCGTTTATTACCGAATATTCTCTATCCGTCAGTTCTTGTTTAGGAATTTTCAGCGATTTCGTTTCACTAGACGCATACCGAACGAAAGCTTCAACCGCGGGCTTAATTTCCTTATATTCGCCCTCTGCCACAAGCTCCGCAACCGGGCTTTGACGGAATTTGATGTCGCCGATTATCGAATTTATCAGTGAAATCATCTCTTCGAAATACCGTCGTCGCACCGTAAGCCGTTTCGAATACGCTCGTCCCGCGACCGTGCCGAGTATGGCGAACACCGCGATCAGCGTGAGTTTAATAACCATATCCGCCTCACGACGCGAAGTATATGCACTTCATATCGCCATCGTACACATTCTCATAAGTACCCGGACCTTTTCTGTCGGACAGAAAAACGTAGCGTGAAAAGACTTTTTTATCGTAGAGCGTCTTAAAGCCCGCGCGGGTAAACAGTTCTTCGGGCGTGGATGCATGAATAGACGCTATCACTTCCACGCCGCCGGAAACCGCGTCGGCTACCGCCTTAAAGTCCGCTTCGCTCATAAGTTCGTCGGTGATAATCACGTCCGGGCGCATACTCCTTATTCCGCAAGAAAACGCATAATCTTTCGTGCAATTAGAGATAACGTCGGTCGTATTCCCGACGTCCAACTGCGCCGCGCCGTCGTGTACTGCGGCAATTTCGCTGCGCTCGTCCACAAGCAAAACGTTCTTGATCCCGTTTCTTGTAATTTGCTTGCAAAGATCGCGAAGAATTGTCGTTTTTCCCGCGCCCGGCGGCGCCACGATCAGCGCACTTCTCATACGCGTGTCGTCAATATACGCAAGTGCCGTCAGCGAACAACCGTTAATTTCGTGCGGGAATCGCACATTTACCGACGTAAAATCCTTAATCGTCTTGATTCCGTCGCCGTCGCGAACGGTTTCGCCGCAAATTCCCAGTCTTACGCCGCCTTCTATCGTGATAAAACCTTTCGACAACTGGTTGTTGACGCTGTACAACGAAAATTCAGTCGCTTTCACCACTATGCTTTTTACAAGTCCTTCGCCCGCAACGAACGCGCAATCGGACTTATCCGCAAGCCCGTTTTTGCCGAGATAGTAATACCGCCCGCCGTAATTTACGACTATAGGCTGCGCGGTTCTTATCCGTAGTTCGTAAATTCTGCTCTCGTCCAGTCGCGAATTTATAACCGAAATTATCTCGCTCGGCAGAAGTTTATCCGTCATATTCGTCACCTCGTCAAAGTTTATTGCGCTTCGTTCGTCTTTATCCATAATATATTAGACGCGGACAACCGTTATGCCCGATTAAATAAAAAAGACCGCTCAAATTTCTTGAACGATCTGTACTAAATATTAAATTTGAATTGTAACCAAAAAGTCCGTAACGACGATAAGCAATTACGGACGTAATTTCGGAATACTGTTTTCGCTAAGATTGCAAGCGAAAATCGATTATTTCACACGCTCCATATACGTTCCGGTGCGGGTGTCGACGCGGATCTTATCGCCGGTGTTGATGAAAAGCGGTACCTGGATATTGTAGCCGGTTTCGAGCGTAGCGGGCTTGTTACCGGCTTTCGAAGTATCGCCCTGAATGCCGGGTTCGGTGGAAGCGACTTCGAGTTCTACGAAGTTCGGTGGAACGACGCTGAACGCTTCGCCCTTGTAAAGCTGAATCGTTACCATCATTTCCTCTTTTACAAACTGCATTGCGTCCGCAACCATATCGTAGTTGAGCGGAAGCATTTCGAACGATTCCATATCCATAAAGTAATAAAGATCGCCGTCATTATATGAATACTGCATTTCCTTTCTCTCGATACGAGCGTCCGGGTACTTGTCCGTGGGGTTGAACGTCTGCTCGAGCACCTGTCCGGTTACCACGTTTTTGAGTTTGGTGCGGACGAACGCCGCGCCTTTACCGGGCTTAACGTGCTGAAAGTCGACGACCATATAAACTTTTCCGTCGATCTCGATAGTTACGCCTTTTCTGAAATCTCCTGCTACCATACAATCCTCCTGAATGTAATTACAAATTATAAATCAATTTTTTTATCGATCAGCGTGGTGAGATTGACTACGCCGTCGTTCTTGATAACGATAAGGTCCTCTATTCTTACGCCGCCCAGTCCATCGACGTAAATGCCGGGTTCGCACGAGCAAACCATATTCTCTTTCAGCACGTCGTCCGAACGAAGCGAAAGATAAGGCGGTTCGTGTACGACCACGCCGATACCGTGACCGAGCGAATGAGTGAACTCGTCGCCGTAACCGTGCGCGGTTATATATTCGCCGGCAAGCAAGTGCGCTTCTCTGCCGGTCATGCCCGCTTTAATATTGTTAAGCGCGTAAGCCTGCGCTTCGAGCACGATCTGATGAATCTTCGCGAGTTTATCGATCGGCGTACCCATACAGAACGTACGGGTCATATCGCCACAATAACCGTTCACTTTCGCGCCGATGTCGAAAGTAACCATATCGTTCTTTTCGAGTTTTTTCATCGACGGATGATGATGCGGGTTGGCGGTGTTCACGCCGAACGCGACGATATTTTCGAACGCAAGCCCTTCGGCACCGAGCGACAGCATTTGATACGTGATCTCGTTGGAAATGTCTTTTTCCGTAACGCCGTATTTCAGAAGCGGCAAGGTTTTAAGCAGCGCTTTCTGCGTAACCACTTCTGCCGCGGCGATCTTTTTAATCTCGTCTTCGGTTTTGATGATGCGCTCTGCGTTAAAGTCTGCGGACGCGGGTTTCAGCGTAAAGCCGTCAAGCACGGATTTGAGTTTTTTAAATCCCGCAACCGTGACGTATTCGTCCTCGTAACCTACGACTTTCGCGTTGACTTTTTTCAGTACTTTCACGATGTCGTCGTAGAAGTTCGCCCCTACAGTGGTAAGAACGGTAAAACCGCTGATAAGTTTTCTCGCTTCAGCCGCGTAACGAGGATCGGTTATAAAGAACTTTTCATTCTCGGTAAGTATGACGCAACCGAACGAGGATTTGAATCCCGTGAAATAAAAACGGTTTTCGTCGCTGAGTACAAGATAAGTATCGACTTTTTTAAACATACGAAACGCTCCTAGTGATTATTTTAACATATTTCTCGGAAAAAGTTAAACGATTTTATGGCATTTTTTCATAATTAACGCATCTTCTGCCATAACTTCTTTGGATTCGCAGATTATAACGGGCGTCATGCTGTATTCGTCAATGATTTCGGCGAGCGGAGCGTACTCCGGTCCGTACTCGGTATCGGCAAGCGTGAGGTGTTTTATCTCGCCAGCCGCTCCGTACTGAATCTTGGAAAAATGAATATGTATGCTCTTCGCTTTTTCTTCGCCCAGTTCCGCGAACGTGTAATCGATTATCCTTCGATAGTCGTCTTTCGATTTCAGCCCACCGTGCGTGTAACTGTTGATATGTCCGAAATCGTAACACGGGTACAAATGCTTGTCCGTTTTGCAGAAGTCCACGACTTCCTCTACCGTACCGATCTGTCCGAGTTTGCCCATCGTTTCGGGGCAAAGGATATAATCGTCGAAGCCGAGGCTTACGCCGAACTCCGCCATCATCTTTTCGATATTCGCTTTAGTCGCCGCAACAGCCTCGCTACGCTGCTGTTTGCCGCAAGCCGCCGGATGAAACACGACTCGCTTACCGCCCATTTTTTTCATTGCGACGAGCGATTGACGGACGTAGTCTATCGATTTTTCGATCATCTCGGGATCGGGGTTTGCAAAGTTCGTGTAATAGGGCGCGTGTATCGACAACGCTATGTCGTACTTCGCCATCTCTCCGCCGATTTTCGCTGCGGTGTCGTCGGTAATATGCACGCCGCGCCCGAACGAATATTCGTATGCGGTCAGTCCGATCTCGTGTAGCCATTCGGCTGCTTCGTAAGTGTGTTTTCGTCCGCTTTCATAAAACCCGAGCGAGTTCCCGGACGGTCCTATTCTCAGCATAATTTTCTGCTCCGCTTAATATCGTTTTTAATCGTTTCCACCAGTTTTTCCGGCGTATCGAATTTTTCTATTCCTCGTAAATATTCCGCAAACGACAATCTGATAAAATTCCCGTACAGATCGCCGTCGAAGTTTTCTATCAGCGCTTCTACCGTCGTAGAGTAATCTCCGAAAGTAGGCTTAGTTCCGACGTTGGTTACCGCGTCGTACTTTTTTCCGTCAATTTCCGCTATGCAAGCGTAAACGCCGCTTTTCGGCAAAAACTTATCAGGTTCTACCGAAACGTTTGCGGTCGGAATTCCGAAAACGTGACCCTCGCCGCGCCCTTTTACGACCTCGCCGTAAATAAAATACTTCTCGCCGAGAAGTTCGTTAGCCGCGTTCAAGTTACCGTCCGCGAGAAAAGACTTGATTTTAGTCGCCGATATCTTTTCTCCGTCGCTTTTAACTATAGGCACAACGATAAGTTCGATACCTTTTTCGTCGCAATAACTTTTAAGAAACTCCGCATTCCCCGCACCGTTTTTTCCGAAAGTATAATCTTCTCCGCACACGAACGCGCGCACATCGTTGTCGGCAACGAGATTATCAAGAAAATCGCGTTTATCCGTATTTTTCACCTCATCGGTGAACGGATATGCAACGACTTCGTTTGCCCCGCATTCGGCGTATAAAAGTTTTCTTTCGCGAAAGTCGTACACCTGCTTCGGCTCGTTTTCGTCATTTTTCTTTATCGGCTGAGAAAAAGTGAACGCCGCAAACTTCAAACCGTGAGCGACCGAGTATTCTTTGCCCGCCTTGAAAATGGCTCGATGGCCTCGGTGCATGCAATCGAAAAAGCCGAGAGCCAAACAGTAGGAATTATGCTTTGAAACGACTTTTTCCATATTAGTCCCTTAAATAAGTCTTGATTCTCAGCCGTCCGAGTTCGTCTTTTTCGCCTAGTCCGAACAGTTCGTCCTTGCAATAAACGGTGAACGGCGCGTCAGGCACTTCGCCTACCGTCATTTTTATACCATGTACGAGTCGTTCGTACTCCGATTCCGGTAAGTCGAAACGCGGAAAATCCGACAGAGCGACTTCAAGCGGTATAACGCACGCTTCGCCGAGTTTTTCGACTTCGTCAATCGTGACGGCGTTTTCCGCAAGAAAATTCCCGGCGCGCACGCGCTTAATCGAGATCATAGTGGCAAGCGAACTCAGCGCGTATGCGAGGTCGCGGCACAGGCTTCTGATATACGTTCCAGCGGAACAATGAATCCGCATAAGGTACGTATTTTCTCCGGTCTTTTTCTCGAGTTCAAAAGAGTAAACTTCGACTTCGGCGGCTTCAAGCGTAAAATCCACGCCTTTTCTCGCCAGATCATAAGCCCTTGCTCCGTTCACGTTTTTTGCGCTGTATAGCGGCGGAACTTGTTTAATTACTCCGATAAAATCGGTTAATTTGCTTTCAATTCCGCTTTGAGACGGCACAATATCGGTAAAATTTATTATCTTACCGTCACCGTCGAGCGTATCCGTTTCGTAACCAAACGCAAATTCAGCTTCGTAAACCTTGTCTTTTTTAAGTAACGCGTCGAATAGCCGTGTCCCTTTTCCAACGCCTATCGGTAATACCCCCTCGCCCGCCGGGTCAAGCGTTCCCATGTGTCCGACTTCCTTGACGTGCAGAATATTTCTGACCTTATTCACGGCGTCGCGACTAGTCCAGCCCTTGGGTTTATAGAGGTTGACTACGCCTTTCATTCGGGCATACCGTCGGTCACGGACTTGACGATTTTACTCACCACGTCCTCGTAATGACCGTTTACGACGCAACCCGCGGCAAGTTTATGCCCCCCTCCGCCGAAAGACAACGCCGCTAAAGAAACGTCAAGCGCTTTCGAGCGGTAACTGACCTTGTAACTGCGCGCGTTTTGCTCGGTCATACACACGGCGACGCCCACCGAGCCTATGCTCATACCGTAATCGATAAGTCCTTCGGTATCGGCAATATCGCAACCGCACTCTTCGAGCATTTTGCGCGTTACCGTCATTATAACGATATAATCGTCGCGGAAAAAGCGCATCGATTCGATTGCTTTTGCCGTCAGCATAATCTTGTTTTTGCTGTTGTTCTTGTAAAAATCATTTACGATCGACTCTAGATCAGCGCCGAGAGCAAGCAATTTCGAAGCCGCGGCAAGCGTTTCTGGCTTCGTATTATTGTGCATAAAATTGCCGGTATCGGTCGAAATTCCGAGATAAAGAAGCGTCGCAATATCGGCGTCGATCACGCCATCCGCCGCAATCAAGTCGTAAACGACCTCGCAAGCGCTGCTCTTTTCGGGATACACGAAGTTAACTTGCGCAAACCGATTATTAGTTCTGTGATGATCGATATTTATCGTATAACGGCACTTATCGAACACCGCAAGCCATTTACCGAGCCTGGTATCGTCCGCACAATCGACAGCTATGCCGAGATCATAATTCGAATACTTTTTATCGTTGAGTTCGTTAAAGCACTTGATAAACGAATAATGCGACGGGCGGTCGGAATCGGACACGAAATCGACCGATTTACCGAACTTTTCGGCTATTTTTTTCAATGCAAAACCCGACCCGAGGCTATCGCCGTCGGGACGGATATGACACACGATGAGTATACGCTCAGCGTTTTTAATTCTCTCAATTACCGTTGCCGCCACCGTTCTTGATGTCCTCCAGTATGGATTCGATTTTGGAACTGTATTGCATAGAAGTGTCCAGTCTGAATTCGAGCGCGGGAACCGATCTCAGATCCGAAAACGCAACGGAAAGCTCCTTGCGGATAAAGCCCGCGGCGTTTTTGATGGCTTCGAACGTCGTCGCGCACTTTTCTTCGTCGCCGAAAATCGACAAGTACACTTTTGCGGTTTTAAGATCTTTCGCCACTTCAACGTTGGTCACGCTGACCATCTGAGTAACACGCGGATCTTTGATCTTGTTGTCGATCACGTCCGCGATAACCTTTCGCATTTCGCTGTTAAGTCTGTCTGTTCTGAAACTCATTTCTTCTCCGCTCAATTATTTCTGCTGTTCGAGAACGTACGCTTCGACTTCGTCGTTTTCCGCAAAACCGTCGAAGTTGTCGAAGCTCAAGCCGCACTCGTAACCCGCCGCGACTTCCTTGACGTCATCTTTGAAACGTTTGAGGTTCTTGACTTCGCCGTCGAAAATCACCACGTCGTTGCGATAAACGCGAACTTTCGCGTTACGAGCAATCTTGCCGTTGAGCACGTAGCAACCCGCGATCGCACCCACGCCGGAAATCTTGATGACGTTGCGGATCTGCGCTCTGCCGATAACGCTTTCGGCGAACTTCGGAGCGATAAGTCCTTTCATTGCCGCTTCGATATCGTCGATTGCCTCGTAAATTATGTTATATAGTCTGATGTCTACACCCGTGCTTTCGGCAAGTTGTCTTGCTTCGCTGTCGGGACGAACGTTAAAGCCGATAATAATCGCGTTCGATACGCCCGCAAGCATAAGGTCCGACTTGTTGATAGCGCCCACGCCGCCGTGCACCACGACGACTTTAACTTCGTCGTTGCTGAGTTTTTCGAGCGAGGCTTTAAGCGCTTCGACCGAACCCTGAACGTCGCCTTTAATAAGGATATTCAGTTCTTTCATCTGACCTTCGCTGATCTTGTTGAATACGTCATCGAGCGTAATCTTCTGACCCTGATTAGCCTGTTCGGTCTTGATCTTCGCGGCGCGTTCCGCAACGATCTGTTTTGCTGTCTTTTCGTCGCCTACGACATAAATTGCGTCGCCCGCATTCGGAACGTCGGTAAAGCCGAGTACCGAAACCGGCATAGACGGCCCGGCCTCTTTGACGGAGCGTCCCTTATCGTCAACCATGCCTCTTACTCTGCCGGAAGTCAGTCCGGAAACGACGTAATCGCCGACGTGCAAAGTGCCGTTGCTGACGATAATGTTCGCAACCGGACCTTTGCCCTTATCGAGTCTGGACTCGATAATCGAGCCGCGAGCCTGACGTTTCGGGTTGGCGCGATAGTTGTTGTATTCCGCGAGGAACAGAATCATTTCGAGGAGCTTGTCTATGCCCTCACCCGTTTTTGCGGAAATCGGCACCATAATGGTGTCGCCGCCCCATTCTTCGGGAACGAGATCGTATTCGGTAAGCGCTTGCTTAACTCTTTCCACATTGGCGCCGGGTTTGTCGATCTTATTGATTGCGACGATTACCGGTACTTTAGCCGCTTTCGCGTGGTTAATAGATTCTACTGTCTGCGGCATTACGCCGTCGTCCGCGGCAACGATAAGCACCGCGATATCGGTAACGTTTGTACCTCTCGCGCGCATTTCGGTAAACGCTTCGTGCCCCGGGGTATCAAGGAAGGTAATCTTCTCGCCCTTGCAGGTGACGGAGTAAGCGCCGATATGCTGAGTTATACCGCCCGCTTCGCCCGCCGCTACGCTCGTTTTACGGATTGCGTCGAGAAGCGAAGTCTTGCCGTGGTCAACGTGGCCCATAACGGTAATGATCGGCGGACGCTTGACAAGATCTTTCTCGTCGTCCTGTTCGTCGTGCATCGCTTCGAGTTTCTCTTCCTTGGTCTGCTCGAGTTTAAGTTCGAGTTCCACACCGAGTTCATTTGCGACGAGTTCCATAGTCGGGAAATCGACTATGCTGTTGATGTTCGTCATTATGCCGAGAAGCATAAGCTGCTTGATAATTTCTTGAGCGGTCTTGCCGATCTTCTCGCTTAAGATTTTGACGGTAAGGTTTTCGGTTGTGATAACCGCTTTTTCGATCTTAATAGGAGCGACTACTACCGGAGCCTTGACCTTTTTATTCTTAAGCTTACGCGTACCCATACGCTCCTCACCGATATCGTCGGTAATGAAGCCCTTGCGGATAAGCGTACGCTTATTCATCGTCTTTTTATCGTCCGGCTTGTTGAATTCCTTCTTCTTGTCGAACGTTTTGTTGCGTTCTTTGCTCTTATCTATCGGCATCGGAGCAAGTCGCGGAGCCGCGGGACGCGGTGCGCCCGGTCTTGCGGTGCCGCCTTGCGGTCTTGGGCCGCGTTCCGCCCCCACACCGTTGCGCGGACGGAAATCACCTTGCGGTCTGGCGCCTTGTTGACGCGGTCCGCGCGGTCCCATTTGCCCGTGCTGTTGCGGGGTTCTCTGCTGTACCGGCGGCGGTGTATACGTTCCGCGAATGAAACTCGGCACTATCTTCGTTTGCATAGGCTGATTCTGTACGTCGAAAGTCATCGTACGCACATTTTCTTTCTTTTCCTGTTTTTCGGACTTGGTTTCCGCTTTTTTCTCGGGCTTACTTTCCGCTACGGCTGGTTTCTCGGGCTTAACTTGTTCCGAAACGATCGGTTCGGGTTTCGGAATCGGTTTCGGCTCGGGTTGCGGCGGCGCAGGTTTAGCCTTTCTCTCGGCTTCCGCCTGGCGAGCGCGGTCCGCTTCTTCGCGTTTAATCCGTTCCTTCTCCGCGTTCTTTGCCTTCACCGCGTTGAGCGCTGCGTCGATTTTGCTTCTCATTGCTTTATAGTCCGCAATGAGCGCGGCAAAAGACCCGGCTTTGTCGGATTTATTGAGATTATTGACCTTTTGAATCGTAGACAGTTCGGTCTTTTTCTCAGTCGCTTTGTTATCCAAGATGATTTACCTCCGTAACGCGTTGATAGGTTCCGTTCATATTATCCAGCATCGCTTGCGCCATTTGTTTGTCCGTGACGGCGACGGCTTTGCACCCCGGTCTGTGCGTGATATCCGCGACCGTGTTTTGTCTTACTACCACGGTGGGCACTCCGGACTGACTTCTTACAATCTTTTCCCGCGAGTTCTCGGACAGCGACCCGCAAAGTATCATAAGATATTTACGCTTGTGGTATCGTTCTATCGAGTCGCAACCGTAAAGCACCTTGCCCGCACGCATTGCAAACCCGAATATCGATACGACCTTATCGGGTGTAGTAACGTTATTGACAGCCACCGTTATCGAACTCCTCCAAAAGTTTGTCGTAAACTTTCGCGTCGACCTGAGCCGAGAACGCACGCGATAGCGCGTTCGACTTGCGACACTTTTGTATACATTCGCGATTTTTGCAAACGTACGCTCCTCTGCCGCTTTTCTTTCCGGTAAAATCAAGAGAAATTTCTCCTTCCGGAGAACGCACAACGCGGATTAATTCGCGTTTATCGTGCATTTCGCGACAAGCGATACACATACGCTGCGGTGACTTTTTGTCTTTCATACAATCTCCCGTAAAAGGAATTTATTCGAGATCCCCGAGATCCTCGTCGAAGATCGCTTCTTCTTTGAATTCGTCGCCGTCGTCGTTGTTCTTGATCGGCTCTTCCTCGACCGCTTCGGGTTCTTCTTCGCTCTGCACAAGCGACGAGTACGGTTTAACGTCGGTGAGACGCGCCGCAAGACGTGCGTTCTGTCCGTCTCTGCCGATAGCCAGCGACAGCATGTCGTCCATAACGACGACCTTTGCCGTGCGTTCGTCGTCGTTGACCTGAACCATAACGACTTTCGCAGGGCTAAGACTGCGAGCGATAAACTCGAGCGTATCGGGACACCACGGAATGATGTCGATCTTTTCTCCGCCGAGTTCCGAAACGATCGCGTTTACGCGCATACCGCGGTTACCTACGCAAGCGCCCACCGCGTCGATGCTCGGATCTTCGCTGTAAACCGCCATTTTTGTGCGGTAGCCTGCTTCTCTGACGATTGCCTTAATCGTGATAAGTCCGTTCGCGATTTCTGGAACTTCGAGTTCGAACAAGCGTTTTACGAATCCGGGAACGGTACGCGACACGAGAACCTGCGGCCCGCGCGGTCCGACCTTGATCTTCTTGACGTATACTTTGACGTTCTGCCCGATCTCGTATTTGTCGTTGGGTGCCTGATCCTGCGGCATAAGCACAGCCTCGATCTGCTTGTTGATTTCGACGTGAACGTTGTTGCCGTCTATGCTTCTGACCTTGCAAGTAATGAGTTCGTCCTCTTTTTGCGAAAGTTCAGCAAAAGCATTCTCGCTCTCGATTTCGCGGAGTTTCTGCATAATGACCTGTTTAGCAGTCTGCGCCGGAATACGCGCGATATCTTTGGAATTGATTTCCTCACTGACTACGTCGCCGACCTTATATTTCTTATCGATAAGACGAGCGTCCTCAAGCGAGATCTGAGTGTCTTTGTCCTCTACTTCGTCTACGACGGTCTGATACGCGAAAATCTTGATCGTGTTGCGCTCGGGCACGAGTTTAACCTCGATTGCCTTGGCGGTACCCGACTGTTTTTTATAAGCGATCGCAAGCGCGGTTTCCAGCGCTTCGACGAAAACCGAACTCTTGATACCTTTCGTCCTCGCTAACTCTTCAAGTGCGAGAAAAAAATCCTTACTGACCATGATACTTTATCCTCCGGATAATTTATTCGAATTTGACTAGCGGTCTTGCGATCGCAATCTTGTTGTTTTCTATTTTAATTTCTTCTTTACCGAGGTTAAGCGTGAGCGAATTTTCGTCGCGCGCCACCAACACGCCCTCGTAAACTTTCTTGCCTTTAAGAGGCGCGTAAAGTTTGATTTCTACTTCCTTGCCGTAGTTTCTCTCGTAGTCGCGTTGTTTTTTGAACGGACGGTCAAGCCCCGGCGACGAAACGTTGAGAATATACGGCTTGCCGGCGGTCGGATCAAGCTCGTCGAGAAGCGGGTCAACGGCATAATGCACTTTTTCGCAATCGTCAAGGCTCACTCCCGACGGAATATCGATAAAGATCGTGAGGTTATCCTCACCGTTTTTCTTTTCGAATTCCACGTCGACTATTTCGTACCCGAGCGCGGTTACCGCCGGCTGAATCTTCTCGATTACGGATTGTTCGATTTTCAAGAAACGCCTCCTTACAGCAAGTGAGAGCGGACTTTTTGTCGTCCACTCTCAGTCTACCGTTTATTACAATAAAAGTATAGCATAATTCACGCATTTTAATCAAGCGTTTTCACGCATAAAAACGTAATTTTTTAATAAATTTTTGCCAAAAACGTGACTTTTCACAAAAATCAAGTCAATTCATATAGTCCGCGAGTTTTATAAACGCTTTCGCCGTTGCGATCGTATCGAATATCGCGCGGTGTGCGTGCTCGTTTTCTACACCAAAAAACTTAATTACCGTTCCCAACTTATAGTTACGCAGTCCTTTCAGATAGCGTTTTGCAAGTTCTAGCGTATCCATCTGCGGGTTTTCAAAGTAAATTCCCACTTCTTTTGCCTCGGCGTTTATAAAGCCTATATCAAAATTTACGTTGTGTCCGACCAGCGTAGTATGTTCGCTGAACTTATAAAAGTCCTTCAGCACGTCCTCCGCGTCGGGCGCGTGCTCGACGTCAGCGTCGGTTATAGACGTAAGCGCCGTGGTTTTATCACTGATAGGCTCGTGCGGGTTTATGAATGTAGAAAACGTTTCCATAATCTTGCCGTCTATGACTTTTACCGCCGCAAGTTCGATAATCTTGCACGTCGAAGTATCAAGTCCGGTGGTTTCTACGTCGAATACGCAGAAAGTTTTCCCCACGAGCCACGGCGAAACGGGTTTTGCGATATCGAAAATATTAGCCTGACGAAGTTCGACGTACGGCTCCGGCTTAACGCACTTGTACTCGGAAGCCGCGTGGTATTCGTTCTTTTCGATCTCGATATTTTCGGGCAAAGTACACAGCGAAACGGCGTTTACGAACATATCGTAACTCGTTTGTCCGCGGAATTTGTTTTCTTTGATACTGCCTTTTACCACGACTTCTTTGCCATCGTGCAGATTGATTATGTTGGATTCGGTTTCGCTTTTTCGCGGGAAGTACAGACATTTCATAGATCCCGTCGGGTCGGTAAGCGTGAATTTATAGAACTTACGCCGCGGCTCGTTCTCTTCGCCCTCTTTCGGCTTTTTTTCACATTCGGTGAATTCGCTGACCTTGCCGCAATAGACCGCACCGGTCATTTCGCGTTTTACGTCGCTTATGTAACCCGCGCGATCGTAAATGATTTTGCCGACGAGTTCTTCGACGTTCTGCGGAATTATGAAGTGTCCGCCGTCCGTTTCGTAAACGTAGTTTCTAAGTTCCTCTTCCGCGATTTCTATGTAGTCCTTTTTATGCTCCGTTTCGATCGGATAAATCTCGAACGACACTTTTTCGCAGTAAGCCGACGCGAGCATCTTTTTCACGTCGTCCACCACTCCGCGAGCCACTGCCAGACTGTAAACGTCGCTGTCAAGTCCGAGTTTAACAGAAAAATCGTACTCGGCGTTTTTGACGATCTTGACGTTTTCGGCAAAAACGTACGGCGCAATCGACGGCATCTGCTCGAAAAAAGTTATCAGTCGCGACACGAAAAAGCACTCATCGAAGTGGCTTTTGGTAAGTTTAACCACAACCGAAGCCTTTGACCTGAGAGCGTCGATTATCGCATCCTGAATCTTTGCGGAGTTGGCGCGAACGATCTGCTCTTTCGGCTCGGGATAAATTACGTTTACCCGCACGGTTTCCGCGGAAATATCGAACTCGACTGATTCAAGCACGAGGTAATCGAATTCGTTTGCGGTTATTTCATTGAATTTCGTCATCAGCGACGCTGCCATTTCGTTTTTTCTCCTTGTCGGCTTTGGTAAAATTCGTTCAGTATTTTTCTGCGAGCGCCAGAATTTCTTTCGCCGCGTCCGTTGCCGCGATCGATTTTACGAACCGCCCTTTTTCGTATAAAGCGGCTTTGCCGTCTCCGCCGCCGCAAACGGCGATATCCGCGTCCTTCGCTTCGCCCGGTCCGTTGACCACGCACCCCATTACGGCTATTTTAACGTTCTTTTTCAAGCGTCCGACGCTTTTTTCCACTTCGTCGACTACTTTTTCCATATCGTAGCGACACCGCGAACAAGTCGGGCAAGAAACAATTTCAACGCCACCCTCGTTCAGTCCTACCGCGCCCAGAATAAGCCGCGCGGCTTCGACCTCCTTGACCGGATCGCCGGTAAGCGAAACTCTGATCGTGTCGCCTATACCTTTCAACAGTAACGATCCGATACCTATCGACGACTTGACTACGCCGCGAATCTTCGTTCCGCTTTCGGTTACTCCGAGATGAAGCGGATAATCGCACTGTTCGTGAAGCCGTTCGTAAGCGTCTATCATCGTCCGTACGTCGCTGGACTTGACCGAAATCACCGTATCGTAAAACCCGAGTTTTTCGAGTATCGCAACGTGTTTCAGCGCACTCTCGGTCAGGGCTTCGGCTTTATCTTCGACGTTTTCAAGCGTTTTATCCAGAGAGCCGCCGTTCACTCCCACTCGAATGGGTACGCCGTTTCTCTTGCACGCGGCAACTACTTCTTTGACTTTGGATTCGTCTCCGATATTGCCGGGATTAAAACGAATTTTATCGAAACCGATATCGGCGCAAGCCACCGCCAAGCGATAATCAAACTGAATGTCCGCAACGAGCGGCACAACGGTCTTGCCGATTATTTTCTTGCACGCCTCGACTTCATCTTCGGAACTGACTGCCAAGCGAACGATATCGCAACCCGCCGCTTCCAGCACGCGAATCTGCGCGAGCGTGGCCTCGTAGTCTGCCGTCGGAGTGTTCGTCATCGACTGCACTGTAACGGGCGCATCGCCGCCTATATAAAGATTTCCGACCTTGATTTTTCTCGTATTATTCATGTAAACAACCCCAAAATGTCGATTACTATTACGAACCCGAACAGCAACAGAAGTCCCACGGTATGAATTATATTCTCGACTTTTCTGTTGACCGGCTTTCCGCGCACCCACTCGATAAGCGTAAACACGATTTTAGATCCGTCCAGCGCTGGTATCGGCAAAATATTGAATATCGCAAGATTTGCGGCAATAAGCGGTAATAGTACCAGAAAGTTTCTGAGATCCGCCATACCGAGTTCAGCCATTATTCCTACAGTCCCCACCGGTCCCGTCAACGAGGTAATCGGTATTCTGCCGGTAATCAGCCCGCCGAACGAAGCGAGTATCGAAATCGAAAGTTTGCACGTATACGGCACACAGTACTTGAACGCATAACCCGCGCCGCACTTAACCGACGTATTTACCGGCGAAAATCCTAGTCCGACGTAATTAAGGTCGGATCCGTCCGCAGCTTTAGATTTAATCTGTTTCATAGTCACGGTTACGGTTGTTTTTTGCCCGTTGCGAATTATCGTAAAATCGTAGGTCGCACCGACATTTTTGACTTTCACAAGATCGTCGTAGGTTTTCATTATGCTTATCTTTTCGCCGTTGACCGCAGTTATCACGTCGCCGACTTGAAGTTCGGCACAGTAATTGTTTCCGTTCTCGTCGGCATAAAGAGTATGGACTTCAGGCTCGACGTAGCCGACCGCGACGATAAATATAAATGAAAAGATTATTGCCGAAACAAAGTTGAAAAAAGCACCCGCGGCAAGCACTATAATTCGTTTCCACGGTTTCTCCTCGGTAAACGAACGCGGTTTTTCCGTCGCTTCTTCCTTTTCTTTCAACGGGTCTACGCACGGCGGCATAACGGACACAGGTCGAATTTCCGGGAACACGGAATCGGGATCGACAACTTCACCTGTTTCTTCTTCAAGCCCGCTTTCGTCCTCGAACGCGCAATAACCTCCGAGCGGAACGGCACGAAGAGAAAATACTTCGCCTGTTTTTTTATTCTTTTTAGAAAAAATTTTTGGACCGAAACCTACCGAAAACTCGTTGATTTTAAACTTTAAAATCTTGCCGGCAACGTAGTGACCGAGTTCGTGAATGACAATCATTACCAAAAGAATAACTACTGCTATAAGAATAAAAAGAAAATGTTTCATCTACTCTCCAAAAAATCTTTTATAATCGCGATTAACCGCGCGGCACACCTTTTCATGCAGTTCGATAATCTCGCGATAGTCCTCGTAAGACGTTGCTTTTACAGTATTTAGAATATGCTCGGCTATATCGGTTATATCCGTAAATCCTATTTTCCTGTCCAGAAACAATGCGACGGCGGCTTCGTTCGCGGCGTTGAGTATCGCGGGCGCGGTGCCGCCCTCACGCATTGCCGCTTTTGCAAGCCCGGGCATCGGGAAAACTTTTTCGTTCGGTTCGATAAACGTAATAGGTCTGTCAAACTTATAATTTCCATATTTAGACGCTACTCTTTTGGGATAAGTAAGCGCATACTGAATGGGTAAAGTCATATCGGTCGGCGCGATCTGAGCAACTACCGTACCGTCGTTAAACTCGACCATTGAGTGAATAATGCTTTCGGGTTGAATAACATAGTCGATATTTTCCGTACCGAACAGCCAACGCGCTTCAATGATTTCAAGTCCTTTGTTCATCATAGTCGCGCTGTCGACGGAAATTTTCTTGCCCATCGACCAGTTCGGGTGTCTGACGGCTTGCTCGGGCGTAACGTTTTTCAGTTCGTCGCGCGATTTTGCACCGCGGAAAGGTCCGCCGCTAGCCGTAAGTATCAGTCTTTTGAGGTCTTCTCTTCTGCCGCCGCCGAGACACTGGAATATCGCGGAATGTTCACTGTCGACGGGCAGAATTTCAACGTGCTTTTTTGCCGCAAGTTCGGTAACGTATTTCCCGCACGCGACCAGCGTTTCTTTATTCGCAAGCGCAACTCTTTTGCCGGCGTTGATAGCGGTAATCACGCCTTTCAGCCCGCTAAGCCCCACCACGGACGCCACGACGATATCGACCGACGACAAAGACGCGGCTATTTCCTGCGCATTTTCACCCGCAAAAATTTCGCATTTATAGTCTATCTCGCACAGTGCTTCGCGTTTCGTTTCGTCGGCGATGCCTACGAACTCCGGACGGAATTCTTCGGCTTGCTTTATAAGAGTAACCGCGTCGGTGCCGCAAACGAGCGCACAAACGCGGAATTCGTCCTTATATTGCCTGACCACGTCAAGCGTTTGTTTTCCTATCGAACCGGTGCAACCGAGTATCGCTACTCCGATCATAAAACTACTCCGAGTATCGTGAAATAAATATACAGGAACACTGCGGAAATTATAAGTCCGTCGATACGATCCATGAAACCTCCGTGGCCTTTAAGGAAATTACCGAAATCTTTGATGCCGCAAGAACGCTTGACGTACGACGATATAAGATCGCCGATCTGACAGAACAGCGAAGTTCCCAGTCCGAGAACCAAGAAATGCAAAACGTTCGGCACGACCGCCGCGGTTATCGGAGCGCATCCGAGCGCGCCGTTTTTCGCGAGCAAATACACGATTACGCCGCCGAAAGTACCGCCGACAAGTCCGCCGATTGCACCGGAAATAGTTTTCTTCGGACTGATTTTCGGGCAAAGTTTAGGACCTTTAACCGTAGATCCCACGAAATACGCCATTGTATCGGTAAGCGTTGTGCAGATAAACAGCAACAATATCGCGTTGATAGACTGCGAGCCGAATACGGCCAGACCGGTTATACTTGACTCCGCTTCGGGCATAAAGTAAGCAAGTCCGAGCGTGTAAACCATAATCGTAGTCGGATAAATCATTACGAAAAGCGTACTGATTGCATTGCCGACTTCGTAATTTTTGTTGCACATCGTGAACACGATACACGCAATAAACGTAACCGCAAGCACGCCGAAGAAAGCGGTAATGCCGCCTTGTCCGCGGCCGAACTCGCTGACGAGTTTGAACGCGGCGTACCCCGCGACTATATTCGCGTAAACGAAAATGTTTACGGGTTTCGGGAACTTAATCGCAATCGCACGGGAAAACTCAAATGCCGCGACAACCATCAGAAAAACTACGAGCGCGTCGTAGAATATATCGTAAATATAAAGTCCGAGCAAAATCGGCGCGACGTAAAGCACTGCAATAAACAAGGCAGTTAGCGTCCTGACGTGGAAATTACTTCTTTTCTTCTTCCCGTTACCGTTATCGCCGCCGTTTTCCACCGGCATTTGTTCTGGATTTTTCTGATCTGAATTGTCGTTGTTGTCTGCCATTTGGTGATACCTTTAGTTGGAATATTGAGTTAAACGCCTTGTCTCGGCGTTTAGTCGTATCACACTTTTCCGTAACGCCTCGGGCGTAAGCGGTATTCCCTTACGAGCGCATCGAATTCTTTTGCGGAAAAGTCCGGCCAAAACGTATCGGTAAAAAGCCACTCCGAATACGCCGCCTGATACAATAAAAAGTTGCTTAATCTTTTTTCTCCGCCCGTACGGATAATCACATCCGGATCGGGTTGATCGGCTGTATACAAATACTTTTGAAAATTAGCCTCGGTGAAATCCTCGCCGCTACTTGCAAGCAGGCTCGCCGCGCGCACGATTTC
>ERZ780148.639-NODE-639-length-28184-cov-6.056952_pt1 | contig 28184 bp, 25 predicted proteins | sample MGYA00510984_ERZ780148 | MGnify/ENA primary metagenome ERZ780148 (study PRJEB29588, sample SAMEA2160902) | human gut metagenome | biome: human gut; feature: human-associated habitat; material: faeces | place: Denmark | collected 2008/2010 ...
TGACGCAGCGGCAGGAGGAGCTTCTGGAGGCACTGCCGGAGTTCCTGGGCGAAACCGGCGGGGAGTGGAGGTACGAGCACATTGCGGTGTACTTTCTCTACCGACACTTCACCGACTGCCTGTCAGACGGCGCTGTGTACGCCCGGACGATGGTCGCGTGCTGTTCTGCGGCGGCGGTCATGCTGATGGACTGTATGCGTTGGAAGGATTCCGGCGCACTTTCCGAATGGGACAGGATACTCGACCTGAAACTCTACTCAAAGCAGGTGGAGTACTCCGAGGAAAACACTGCGGAATTCATCGCGGAATACGACTGATATCCATAAAAGTTCAGCGCCGGTGCTTTCACATCGGCGCTGAAAGGGTATATCTTAACCAGCCGTTAATGCCTCCGGCTTCTCACGGGCGCGCCGGCTGCTGCGCTGGCAGGGACAGCACGCCACCATCGGCGCGGCTGTGGATCTGGGCTTTTGAGCCATACCCTGCCTTATAATATGCCCGGTCATGCTTTCGTGTGAGTGATTTACTCCTCTGTTTCTGTGGGGTGCGCGGATTCTGGAGGCTGCATAGGCACGCTCAGCGTATCGCCGTTCACTAAAACGAACGCGTAAACGCAGGTTCCCTGCGGCATTTCCACAATTATGCGGCACACTCCGCTTTCCGCAGCGGTTATCGTGTTGCCGGAGTACTCCAGCGGCTCGGTCTCGTCCTCGGAAAGGTATCTGACCGCTGAGATTATTCGCGCGTTCTCCGGCAGTCCGATTTTCAGGAGACTTCCCGGCTCGGCGGAGGCAGTGAGGAGTTTATTTTCCTGCGCAAGCCGCCACGGGGTGGCGCAGTCAACGGAAGCAGTCAGCGCTTCGCCGTTTTCCTCGACTGTCCAGGTGTAGACGCATTTAGTTATGTGCAAGCCGATATCTGTGCCGCTTAAGTAGAGGTAAAGCTCCGGCGGCTGGGACGGGTCGGTCTGGCTGCGGGTAACGGCGAAATAGTAGTCCGCGTTGCCCTGGGGGAAGCTCAGCGACACCACCGCTACTCCGCTGTACGCTTCGTCCGGGAAGCTTATCGAGCCGTCCGGGGTGTAGTCCAGAGCGCAGCTTTCGGATTCGTCCAGCGGGTAGAACTGCGCTCCGGTCAGCTCTGCGCCGCTGAGCTGTATTTTGGGTTCGTTCTCCGACACTAAATCGAGGTCTACCACTGCGGTTATCAGCCCGTCGGCGTAGGCTGTCAGCGGTCCTGCGCTGCAGGAGGCGGTATCTTCACCCTGATAAGACCACGTGTAGGAGCCGAGGGTCATCACTGCGGCGGAAGCCAGCCCGTTTCCGCTGTAGGTCACAAGCTCCTGCGGAGGGGTCTCCAGTTCAGACGGCGCTTCCCGGGTCAGGAATGCTATGTCGGGCTCCAGCGCAGCTATTTCAGTCTCCGAGGGGTCAAGGGCAATGGATGCTGACGATGTATCACTTGATGTACACCCGGCTGCGAGGATAATTCCGGCGAGCGCCAGAAGTGCGGCGTATTTTTTCATAGGAAAACCTCCCTTGTTTTTTATAAATAATACCGGACATATGCCAGAAAGGTTGCAGAAATGACGACAGACGAGATAAGAAGCAGGCTTTTCGCCATGCAGGACGTAAAATACCGCGATTTTCAGGGCGGGCTTATCCCGGGAATGAATCCGGAAAACATGATAGGCGTGCGCACTCCGGAGCTTCGGAAGCTTGCGAAAGAGGTCGGCGCTGACGGTACATTTCTCGCGGAGCTTCCGCACAGGTACTTTGACGAGAATCAGCTCCATGCGTTCATTGTTTCCGGAATCAGGGACAAGCAGGAGTGCCTGCGCCGGGCGGAGGAATTCCTGCCCTATGTTGACAACTGGGCGACCTGCGACCAGATGTCGCTGAAATGCTTCAAAAAGTCGCCGGAGGAGCTGCTCCCGCACATAAGAGAGTGGATAGATTCCGAGCGCACCTACGCTGTACGCTTCGGCGTGGGCTGCCTTATGGAGTTTTTCCTGGACGAGCATTTCAGCCCGGAATACCCCGAGATGGTATCAAAAATCCGCAGCGGGGAATATTACGTCAACATGATGACGGCGTGGTACTTCGCAACGGCGCTCGCAAAGCAGTACGACGCGGTTCTGCCGTACATTGAGCGGCGCAGGCTCGACCAGTGGACCCACCGGAAAACTATCCAGAAGGCGATAGAAAGCTACCGGGTTTCTGATGAGCACAAGCAGTACCTCAGAACGCTGAAATAATGTGAAATTTTTCTCAAAAAATGCTGCGCGGGGTTGACAAATCACGGCTCGGGTTGTATAATATATACAGCAAATCAAAAATAGTTCTCGTTTTTTTGGAGGCATAAAAATGACAGTTACAGAAGATATCCGTTACATCGGCGTGAACGACCATGATATTGACCTGTTCGAGGCTCAGTACACTGTTCCAGAGGGCATGTCGTACAATTCCTACGTTATCCTCGACGAGAAGGTCGCAGTTATGGACACCGTTGACGGCAGATTCGGCGGCGAATGGCTCGGAAACCTTGAGAAGGAGCTTTCCGGAAGAACTCCGGATTACCTCGTAGTTCAGCATATGGAGCCTGACCATTCCGCGAACATCGCAGTTTTCGCTGAGAAGTACCCCTCGGCGAAGATCGTGGCTTCAAAGCAGGCGTTCGTGATGATGAAGCAGTTTTTCGGCACGGACTACGCCGACAGGCAGGTAGTCGCGGCTGAAAAGGATACCCTCGAGCTGGGTAAGCATACCCTTAATTTCATTGCGGCTCCGATGGTTCACTGGCCGGAGGTCATCATGACATACGACAGCGCCGACAAGGTGCTGTTCACCGCGGACGGCTTCGGTAAGTTCGGCGCGCTCGACGCTGCGGCTGACGCTGAGTGGGACTGCGAGGCAAGGCGCTACTATTTCGGCATTGTCGGCAAGTACGGCGCGCAGGTACAGGCAGTCCTGAAGAAGGCAGCCGCCCTCGATATCGCGATGATCTGCCCGCTGCACGGTCCGGCGCTGAAGGAGGATCTCGGTCACTACATTGATAAGTACAATATCTGGTCGAGCTACGGCGTTGAGAGCGAGGGCGTGTTCATCGCGTACGCAAGCGTTTACGGTAACACCAAGAAGGCGGCGGACATGCTGGCTTCAAAGCTTGCGGACAAGGGCGTGCACGTTACGGTCAGCGACCTCTCCCGGGACGACTGGGCAGAGTGCGTTGAGGACGCGTTCCGCTATGGCAAGCTGGTGCTTGCGGCTCCGACCTACAACGCGGACGTGTTCCCGGCTATGAAGGAGTTCATAAACCACCTGACCGAGCGCAACTACCAGAACCGCACCATCGGAATTATCGAGAACGGTTCCTGGGCGCCGATGGCGGCTAAGGTCATGAAGGGAATGTTCGAGAAGAGCAAGAACATCACGTTCGCTGAGAACACCGTGACCGTACGCTCCGCAGTGAACGCCGCGAACGAGGCTCAGATCGAGGCTCTGGCAGAGGAGCTCAAGGGCTGATTCTGGCTTATATGGCTTATAATTTACTTTCTCCCCGGAAGTTTCCGGGGAGATTTTTGTTTTTTTCCCAAAAACCCCTTGACAAATCAGTGCAAACAGATTATACTGTATATACAACACATTAACAGATAAGGGAGAGTGAAATTATGTCGCTCAAGGTCGACAACATCGTCAAGACATACGGCAGCTGCAGGGCAGTAGACGGTCTGAGCTTCGAAATGAAGGAGCCGGGCGTGTTCGCGCTGCTGGGAACTAACGGCGCGGGAAAAACCACGTCTATACGCATAATACTGGGAATGCTGAGCGCGGACAGCGGCTCGGTCACATGGCACGGGAAGAAGTTCGTGACCGCTGCGGAGTCCATCGGCTACCTCGCGGAGGAGCGCGGACTTTACCCCAAGTACAAGATAATGGATCAGCTCATGTATTTCGCTTCGCTGAAGGGCATGAAGCGGCAGGACGCTCAGCGCGCAATTGACTATTGGTTCGACCGCCTGGGAGTTCAGGAGTACCGCGACAAGCGCGCGGAGCAGCTCTCCAAGGGCAACCAGCAGAAGATACAGCTGATAGCTGCGCTCGCGCCGAACCCGGAGCTTCTGATACTTGATGAGCCGCTTTCCGGTCTGGACCCGGTAAATGCTGAGCTTTTCAAGAGCGTTATCCGCGAGGAGATAAAGAAAAACAAGTTCGTGATAATGTCCAGCCACCAGATGTCAACAATAGAGGAGTTCTGCCGGGATATCGTGATACTCAACAAGGGCAGGACGGTGCTCCAGGGAAATCTGAACGATATCAAGAAGGGCTACGGCAGGGTGAAGCTCACCGTCAAATGTGAGGGCGACATCACTGCGATGGCTCAGGAGTGCGGTCTGAACCTCACCGAGGAGACCCCGAACGGCTCCAGCTACAACGTATCCAGCGAGGAGCAGGCGCACGCCCTGCTGAACAGGATAATTGAAAGCGGAATGCCGCTTATAAAGTACGAGCTGCGCGAGCCGTCGCTCAACGAGATATTCATTGAAAAGGTCGGAAATGCTGCAAAGGCGGGTGAGTCTGATGAGAAATGACGCTGCAAGAGGCTGGAAAAAGGTCTTTGGATTTACATTCACACAGTATGTGCGCACAAAGTCGTTCATTGTGGGTACAATAATTGTATGCCTGATAACGATACTGCTGGTGGGCGGTCTGAACATCATACCCAAGCTGATGGGGGCGGGGGATTCCATAACAGGCTCCGGAAATTCTGACGAGCCGCCGGCGCTTGACAGCGTGTACCTGATAGACGACAGCGGTCTGCTGACCTCCGAGGACACCGACAAGCTGACCTCTGCGGGAGTGAAGCTCACAAGCACAGACAAGACGGCTTCCGAGCTGATAGACCAGCTTACAGACGCGGACGCAGGCAAGGTACTTGTAACTATATCCGCAGATGAGAGCGGCTCCGAGGTGCTTGGCTACACGGTAAAGACCTACTATTCGCCCGACACCGACGGAACCTCCGTGGATACGCTTACAGGCATGGTTTCAGGCCTTGTGACCTACCGCAACATGATAAACGCCGGAGTGTCCCCGGATAACTTCGCGGCTACGCAGCGGTATGTCAGCACGTCGAAAATACAGGCAGGCTCGGACGAGTGGAACGTGTTTGAAACGATGATAAATTACGTTGTGCCTATCGTTATTTCGCTGGTTCTGTTCATTATGATATTCGCGTACGGTCAGACCGTCGCGCAGTCCATCGCAACGGAAAAGACCTCCCGCGTAATGGAGCTGCTGCTTACCTCCGTGAGACCTCTCGCGGTGGTTATAGGTAAGGTACTGGCGATGGGCTGCGTGTCGATATTGCAGTTCCTGCTGATAGGCATTGTGGGTGGAATTTCGTTTGCGGCAACGGCTCCGTTCGGCATCGGCGGCGACCTCGTGAATATGCTCCAGAACGCCGATGTTCAGACCGGCGAGAACGCTCAGATCGTCGATGCGTTCAACGGCAGCTTCGGGAGCATGACTCCGCTGTCGTTCGTGCTGATATTCGTTATTTTCATTCTCGGATTCCTGTTCTACGCGCTTATTGCGGCGCTGGTCGGAGCCTCCGTGAGCCGCATGGAGGATCTCGCGCAGGCTATGCAGCCTTATTCTCTGCTCGGCGTGCTGGGATTCTACCTTGCGTACTTCCCGGCGATGTTCACAATGGGCAGCCTAGAGACCGGTGCGGCTTCCGATAATGTGATGCAGACCTTCTCGTATTACTTCCCGGTAAGTTCGCCGTTTTCGCTTCCTGCGGCTCTGATGGTCGGTAAGCTGTCAATGCCGGAGGTGATTGTCGCGGTGCTTATTCTGGCGGCGTTTGTGGCTCTTGTGGCGGTGATAGTTGCAAGGGTGTATGAGATGATAATTCTGCATAACGGCAGCAGGCTTAAATTTATGGATATCATTAAAATGGCTGGCAGAAAGTAATTGCAGTTGGGGTTCAGCTTTCGGCGAGGATATAAATTGACGGGCAGGCGTTAAGCTTGCCCGTTTTGGTTTTGGGGAAACTGAAATTTGTGCGGCTGGTGTTCGCCTTTGAGCGACTCCCGATTAGGGCGGCTCAAATTTATACCGTTATCTGACTGCGGATTTTTTCGAAGGTCTTTTCACCGATTCCACTTACGTTCATAATATCCTGCACCGTTTTGAAATTTCCGTTAATGCGGCGATATTCGACAATGGCCGCCGCTTTGACTTCGCCTATACCTTTCAGCTTTACCAGCTCACTGGCAGGCGCGGTGTTTATATTTATAAGCTCAGATGAGTTTTCACTGTCGGCGGCGTCAGCGGTTTCCTCCGCCTTTGACGACGAGGTTTGCAGAATTTGCACCGCGGAACTTCCCGCCGCGTAATTCGCGGAGGCTTCTGACACAGTTTCGCGCTCCGTACTTATCAGAATGGGTTCGGTTTCGGTTTTGGTTTCGGCAATCGCTGAATTACCAGGCTCTGGTTCCTCGGTGAGAAGCTCGGGTTTTTTATATCCGCGGCTTTTCTGTATTATCTGCGTACCTGCGGTGTATTCCGGCTCGTATCCGGACGTTTCCTCCGTTTCAGCGGATTTCGGAAAGCGTATGACTATCGCCGGAGTCTGATCAATGCGTGTAAAGAAGTCGAAAAGCGTGATAAGAATGCCGGCTGCCAGGCAGACGCGGATAACGTTCAGCGCCGCGTCAACTATTGAGAAAGGCTTTTTCATAGCCGCTCCTTAAAAATTATGTGATATTACCTCCATCGGAAGTAAATATGCCGTATTTGGTCTTTAGACGTTCCAGCTTTTTCCCCAGCGGTTTATTGAGCACCAGGAGGAAAACCACGTTTGATACGCAGTACACTGCCGTTACCGGCGCTGCGGAGATTATCGCGGCGATCCAGAGCTCCCCTGAGAAACTGCCGTTCATTGAAAGAACCGTCCACACGTCCATGATGAACGAGTACCCGATTCCGGAAGCGACTCCGAAAACGCACAGCGGAAGCGGTTTACTGATCCAGCCGCGTTTTCCGAGGATCCCGGCGGCGGCTCCGATGAGACCCCAGCAGAGCATCTGGAAAGGCGTCCAGGGTCCCTGACCGAACCAGATGTTGGAGATAACAGCTGAGAGCGCTCCTATCATGAATCCCGCCTGAGGTCCGAGGTGACGTGCTGCAAGGGCGACTATCGCGGAAACCGGCTTGAAAAATGGAACAGGCGCGAAAATAAATCTTCCTGCGGCAGAAAATGCGGTCATTACCGCAATGAGCACAAGCTCGCCTGCGGAGGGAGCGCGTTTTTCAAACGACAGGAAGAGTGGTATACAGCATAACACCGAAGCGGCGGCGCTCGCGAACCAGAATCCGCTTCCGCCGGAGAGAACGGCTCCGAGAATCGCGGCAGCCGTCAGCCCAGCCGCAGCAATGAGCGATACGACTTTTTTCACTGCTGGTGCCGTTTTTCTATGCCCGCAAGAATATCGTCAACTTCATAGCGCGACTTGTCCCTTGAGTCGTCATCCTCGGTTATAAGGTCGCTGCGGTTTTTGGAAGCGAGGATATCCGCGCTGCGGCGGCTTTCAGGTCTGGCGGTGCGGGAGGGCGCCGCTGCGAGGGCGTCCTCGAGGTCGATGATCGAACGGCTGGACTTTGCGGTTTGCTTTCCGGTGAGGTTCCTGCCTATCTGCGGAGCTTCCGACTGTGCAAAGAATGCGTCGGAGCGCTTCTTTTCGGGTTTCTTTATCACGGGTATCTCGGCGGTCTTGGTGTTGGAGACTGCCGCGGGTATCGCCGAAGCATCGGAAACTGGAGCTGGTTTCACAGCGGGAGCCACCGTATTGTCGATATAGCGCTTGGCTGCGACCGGCGCGGGGAGCGTCGGCTTTTCGGGAGCGGAAGCCGGCTTTTCAGCCGGGGCGGTAAACAGGGGAGGCTCCGGGCGCGGTTTTTCCGGCTTCTGACCGAATATGGGCGATGGAGCGTTCAGCAGTGAAAGTACGTCGGCGTCCGACATTCTGGGCGCTGAGCCGGTACTGGGTTCATCGTGCTGTTTTTTTGCAGAATCGAACGTGAAAAGCACGCTGTCTGCGCTTACGGACGGCTTTCCGCCTGGATTTCGCTTATATGAGGCTCCGCCGCTTTCGCCGACAGTTAACTGCGGCTGCGCGGGCCGGTCGTCCTGATTCTTGACCTGCGGGATAACTTCGGGGATCGGCTTTTCGTAGGTCTTGGCGCGGAGGACATCTAACAGTATCAGCAGGGCGCAGGGTATGACCGCCATGACGAGAACTCCCCAGGGCGTTCTTACGAATCTGATGAAGGCTCCGAGGAACGGACTGCACCAGCCTGCTTTTCCGATAAGGGCGTCCTCGCTGATTACGGTGCTGTCGCTGTTGTTCACGAGGTGGAGGTAGTACACGCCGTCGGTCATTTTGAAATCTGCGTAATACCCCATCGCAAGCGGCGCGTTCTTATCCTCGGGGTCGGTGGTGTAGAGTACCAGGTTTCCTTCCTCGAGGTCGTAGGGTGCGCAGGAAGTGGAGATAACGGCGCTTCCGGCAGGTATGCTGTCGTAATCGCTGCTGTCGCATATGAACAGGTTGAATCCGAAAACTCCCACAGTTCCCGCAGAACCGAACGCCGCCGCTGATATCACCATCAGCAGGAATATCACTCCAAGCAGCGAAGCGACTGTCAGTCCGATCACCCGCGCTATTTTTTTGCCCGAATTTATAAAAAACACCTCTTTTGCACTTGACAAATCTTGATTTTCAGTATATAATAATACAGTCATCATCTGTATGAGCGTCATATATATTTTATTATATCATACACTCATGTAGATTGCAAGTGCTTTTGCAAATTTTTGCTGGTATAGCTCAGTTGGTAGAGCAGCGCATTCGTAATGCGCAGGTCGTGGGTTCGAGTCCCATTCCCAGCTCCAAACATTTAACGATTTACCCCAAACCAACGGTAAGAGGTAACACAGAATTTAGGCTTAAACAGTCATTTCGTGGCTTGTTTAAGCCTTTTTCTTTGCGTATCATGTTATTGTGTGAATTATAACTATATTTCATACAAATAATGCCAAAAGCTGGCTAGTGTGATGGAGGAGTGATGGTTTTTTCCAAGTTGATTGTGATTAGTTCAGTTTTTTTATGATTATAAAATATTAATTATGTTTTTCTATTTTTATTATCTGGTTACCATATTTTTGTAAAACAATATATGCAGAAAAGGTAACACCACTGTTTTAGACCAATAATTATGGCAATTTTATTACTAAAAAGTGAATTTCAGAAAAAATACAATACAGTTACTGTCTTCTTAAAAAGTAATTTATTTATATGTTTTTGTTACTAATTAACAATTTTGAAGGGCAAAAATGGTTGTGAATTGTAAATGTTTTTTCAAAAAACCTATTGACAAATTAAATAAAATAGTGTATTATAGTTAAACAGGCAAAGGAAAAATATTGTATAGATAATTTCTTTTGTATTAATTGTTTGTTAGATAATATAAAGTCATAATATTAGGTCGATGCTTCATTTGATGGTATATTTTATGCCATCTTTTGAGGCATTTTTTATTCGCAGCAAAAAAGAAAGGGGGTGATAAATATGTTGCTGAAAGTGTTGATATGTAACGGGTTATCAACTATAACACGGTCATCAGATAGGTATGCAACTGGAATATTAGTAAGCGATGGAAAAATCATAAATCGAGATACATTAAAGGTTCTATTTCTGGTTGGTATAAAAAATGATTTGAGAAATGTGAATAAAATATGCATCACCAATGATACAGCGAAACAATATGGGATAGATTTATGTGACCTTTTTTCTTTGGCTGCGGATTTGCTAAGTTGCATGGGGAGTATATCAATAGACGGAGATAATTATGATTGTGAGGTTATATCTGATTTCTGGTATGATAGTTGCTCAAATTCTGTTATTATTACATCGCCATATCTGCATGAATTGTTGCTAAGCATAATGTATTATGGAGAAGCTTTAGTGTGCGATGTTATCAAAGAAGTTGAAGAAATAATAGTTGATGGGGACTATTAATAAGACTACAAAATCATTATGGAGGAAGAAAATGACAAAAGTATTAAAAGGTAAATTGAATGTGAACAAAAGAGTTTTAGCGACGGTTACTATAGGTTTTAGAAGGGAGGTGGCTTTATGGTTCCGAAAATAATAGATGTCCCTTATGGCACATATTTAGGTCAAGTGACTGATATATCAGCAGTAAAAATCAAAGATAAGGACTATGTACAGCTGCAAACAGAAATAGTATATGGAGAGTGGCATGACTTTTTTGGTGCAGCAACAAAAGCCAAAAAACTTGGTTTTTCTGAAGGTTGTTACAATTGTTCTGTTGCTGTGCAAACAGAAAACACAATACGAATTTCAGACTATATAAAAAATTATCCTAATAGGGATAAAATTTTGATTGCCGTGGAGATTGATAAAGTTAGATTTGGCAAGGAAAATCAGTATCATAACATAACAAATCTGTATGATTGGCGCACCTGTGATACCCTACCTTCCGAGGCTAAAGCATGGGCTGAGGAACATTGTAATGATGATGTATATGACAATACCCCCACAGCCTATGATATGTTGCCCTATGCTTTGCAGTATGCACAGGCAGGATTGCGAGTGTTTCCGCTTTCACCCTGTGATAAAACACCTCTCAAAGGCTCAAAAGGATTGCACGAAGCCACTAACAACATTGATGTAATAAAGCAATGGTGGACTTCTAACCCATTTTATAACATTGGTTGTGCGACAGGTAATGGAATAGCAGTAATAGACATTGACGAGGGGACAGATAACAATGGCAAAAGCAAATCTGGCGAAGATAGCATAGCGCAATGGCAGTTGGAAAACGGATCTTTGCCTGATACACTAACTGCTATATCAGGCAAAGGTGGTAGACATCTTTATTATCAGACAGGGAATAAATACAGCAGCAAAGCTGGAGTAATAAAAAATGTTGATGTACGTGCTGAGGGTGGGTATATTGTTCTGCCACCATCTATACACCCAAACGGGAATAGATATACATGGGTTGGTGATTTTGGTATTGATAAAATAGCATCCGCTGATCAGACTGTTAGTAAAATATTATCCCTGGGCTGCAATAAAACAAACAACATTAGTTTATCGACTATTAGCAATAAGTTGATATTGCAAACAGATATATTGGATAGACTGAATTTTGACGAGGGTAGCAGAAACGATAGTTTGTATAGATTTGGCTGTAGCCTACAGGGTAAAGGTGTATCTGATGTTGACGTATTTAATGAGTTAACCAGGATTAACCTAAGTAGATGTAATCCTCCGCTGTCGGTTCAGGAAGTTAACAGCATATACAACAGCGTGATATCCAAACCTAAAGGGGATAAGGCAAGTATCAACAAATCAAAGACAATGTCCAACGATAGTGTGATAGGTGATGATAATAATGTTAGTACTGATGACACATTTACAATTGTCAGAAATATTTCTGATCTTGGTGATTTGGAATTTGAGGATTATGTTGAATTATTAGCGTCTGTATATCCGTATGTCACTGCACACAAAAGCAAGGATAACACTACAATATATTACTCCACCAATCTCCATAAACTCGCTGCATACATACGCAGAAATGATGACTATTTTTTCATTGAAGGAGTTGGTGATAAGCCAGTCCCTTATTGGTATAAAAAAGGTTATTATCAGCAATGTAGCGATTTGGTCTTTCTTGGTGAAATTAAAAAGTATATCGAAATATTTGATGAACAGTTGGTTGAACCGTCCGAACTAAATAAGGTATATAAGCTTTTGCAAACTGACTTGTATAACAAGATAGAAGCAAACAGATTAAATGCAGATAGCAATATCATAAATTTTGCAAATGGATTGCTACATCTGGACACTCTAACGCTGCACCCGCATACACCTGCCATATATAGCACTATTCAAATACCATGCAGTTGGAATCCGCAAGCCTTGTCCAGTCCTGTATTTAATAATTTTCTGCACACCCTTTCCAACGGTGACAAGAGTGTAAAGAAATTATTGTGGGAGTATATAGGGTACGCAGTATCTAATATTCCCGGCTATAAATGTAAGCAAGCATTAATACTATACGGCGCTGGAAACACTGGTAAATCACAGTATTTGTCGTTGTTAGAAAAATTGATTGGATCAGAAAACTATTGTAGTATGTCATTGCAACAGTTGGAAATGCGCTTTGGAACGTCCGCATTGTGGGGCAAAAGGCTTGCAGGTAATGCAGATATGGGGTCAGCTAAAATCGATGAGTTAGAAAAATTTAAAGCAATAACGGGCGGAGATACAATTGACTATGAATTTAAGGGTAAGGATAGATTTAGCGCTAAGTACACAGGATTGTTGATTTTTTGTTGTAATAACCTGCCTAAATTTGGTGGTGATAGGGGCGAACACGTGTATGACCGCATGATAACATTACCATGTAATAATGTTGTGCCTTTTGAGAAAAGAGATAGAGAATTAATAGATAAAATCTATGCCGAGCGAGAAGCGATAATATACCATAGTGTCATAGCCTTAAAAAAGTTGATAGAGCGAGGTGGATATTTTGATGTGCCTGAGATATGCAAGGCAGCGCGCGAAGAGTATAAAACAAGTAACGATAATGTCAGACAATTTTTAATTGATTGCACAGATCATAGTGACATCGGAGTTGTTGGGAAAGGGATTAACCAATGCACCAAAACATCTGCAATGTATGAGTATTATAAACGCTGGTGTTCTGAAAGCGGTTTCGCTGCTACCAATCGCAGGGAGTTCAGGCGTGGGATTGAGAATTTTTTTGGTAAGAAGATAGATAGTATTGAGTTTGTGTATAATGGTAATAAATATTACCCATTTGTCCTAAAAAATGAAATGAGACAGAATTATTACCCTTATGGGTATTAAAATTAGTTTGGTGAGTTATCTAATATTAACTCACCAAACCCACCAAAGAGTCACCAACGGTAATACCGCATTAATAGGGCGTTTAGAGATTTTTTGGTGACTTTGGTGAGTTTGGTGGGTTACTATATAAAAAGTCACCAAAAGAAAGGAGTAAGATAATGGAAGGAAATAAAACAGCAGAAAAAATTGAGGCATTAAAAAAGAAGTTGGAGGAGCTGCATAATCAACAACTCTCAGAACCAACAGATGTAGACATGCTACTAGAGTATTGGGATAAGGAGGATACCATTGTGGCAGAAATTAAGGAATTATCATTTGCATTATCCATGGGTATAGATATAGTTGCTGCTAATAGCCGCACTCCAGCTGATAATATACAATATATAATTGGCACGTTTGGGGTTGAAGAGGAGAGGAAAATATGAATAATGGCGGGGCATTGCCCCGCCTAACTTGTATATCATACTGAATCTGAAAATATTACGGCATTTCATATATTAGGACAGTAGTTTTTAGCATTATCTTTAATGGCATGTTCTATATTGCGCTGGACTTTTTATGGCAAAATTTATACTTCTTGCCACTACCGCAGGGACAGAGATCATACACGTTGATTTTCTTTGACATACATTCAATCATTGAAGCATTTCCATCGTGCATCATTTTTAATTCTCTTAATCTGTATAAAAATTCAGAAACTGCCAAAATCCCTTGAAACATATGTACTGCTTCATTTTCGCATTCTAATAAATATTCTTTATATTGTCTTGAGCGATTTTTAGGGTCGGGATAATAGGTGATTTCTTGTGAAATAGAGTTATATTCATAGTCGTTATGACCAACAGCATTACGTAATTTTGAATTAAATAAAGATTTAAGATATGAAATATGTATTCCTTTATTTTCGGAAATATTGCAATATTTAATTCTATCTGCTTTTGATAAATTAATATAATCTTCTAATGAACATGCATTTTTGACAGTAACGCATGACAATTGGTTATAATTATCCCTATACTTAATATTGTCAAATGCAACTGGTATAATTAAAAGATTGCACAATGTTTCGTATACATCTATATAGAATTCTTTAATTGAATCAAAAGTACTTGTTGAGGAACCAACTTTTTCATAATCAAAATTATCTTCTCCAATATACTGTAAGCATATTGCAGGAATTAATGAAGGATACACTTTTATAAATTTGTCTTGGATTGAATATATTTGTGCCTGGATTTTTTCTAGCTGATACCCATCGTGCGAATTTAAAAAGTTAACAAGTGCTTTCATTTGAACAGGATTAATTCTCAAAATGTCTTCACTAAACTTAATATTTTTTAAAATATCTTGTCTAAGTGGCATATAAAAACTTATAATTTCAATGTTATGGACACTTCTGAGGATTTCTGCTTCATTGTTACATGAAAATAAGGAACCTTTGTATTCTTTTTTTATCTCTTGTGTGAGGTAGGGACTTCTAGTTTGAAATAGATCAAATATGCGTTTAGTGATGTTCCATTTTTCTGTTGTCATATTTAACGATGCAATAGAATTAAAGTAGCCTTCTCTTTTATCGTCTTTGAGTGTTGATGATATTCGAATAAATGGTGTTATTAGATTGTAATTAGAAATGTTGTCCTCACATATTTTATTTACAGGAAACTCACCTGAACATTCAACAATATAATCACTGTCCGACTTATTAACTATATCGGCATTTTCGAAATTATACTTCAGCGATAGATTATTCTGCCCTATCTCTACTTCTCCACATAGTGAAATTCCACACTTATAGCAAGGAACAACTATTGGATGGTGTTTAAGATATCCTACTTGAAGTCGTACTCTTGTCACACTACCACAAACCTGACATTTAATGTTAATATTGTTAACCATACCAAACCTCCTGAGTGTTTTTCTTAGTAATGTCCAATTCACTAAAATGACTTATTTATTGAAATATATCATTGGTGCTAATATTGTATCATATAATTCTTAAAATGTCAACATTTTCATAAAACGGTATTATAATATTTTTTCCACACCGTCAACCCTATTGCTGTATCATCACTATACCATGTATAAGCTACGTGTAAAGTATCAATATAATCTAACCATTTATTCTTTTCTAATGGTTCTCCTTCTTCTGCATTCCACCCTACATATCTTCTACCCTCACTATCTTCTACTAAATAGTCACCTACACTTTTAACTGGTTGACCATACTTTTCTACTAGCTTATCATATTTATCATTAAACACTTCTAGTATGTTATAAGGTGAATTTTCAAACTTTCCATATGTGTATAATGTAAATATACCAACTAATTTTTCATCTTCAAAGGCATAATGAATTGTCTGCGAATCTGTTGTACTGCCTGCATTATACCCTAATGAATATGTATTGAAATATTCTTCCTCACCTGTTAATTCTGCTTTCTCCTTACTCTTTATATCCTCTACACTCATACCCCAGCTACATTCTATGCTTCCGTCTATATTTACTATCTTATCCTCTGCTGTATCTGATTCAGAAATTGTACAACCCTGCATTAGCATACAAAAACATAACATACTTGTTAATAATAATTTTTTCATTCTTTATTTTCTCCATTTCATTATTTTGGGGGTATCCTACTTAAAGGATACCCCTATTATCTTTCACTTATCTTGCATAGCCGGTGTATGCATACTTTAATAAGCCACCCATTAATTCATAAACATGCTCATAGCTATACCCATCTTTGCAGAGCTGCCACCATGAGTTGTCGAAGCCTTTTTGCTCAGTGCCTACTGTGGTGCGAACCATTGTGTGCTTGCGTGATATTGTCATGATACCATCGTTTACCATCATCCATTCGTCTTTACCCGATTTTGTGATGGTAGAGGGGACTTTGACTTCGAACCATGCATGATTGCCGACTGTGATATAGCGGGTAGTGTAGCCCAGAACATTATACATACAACTCATTGTCGCTGAGGTACTTTCACAGTCACCAGCTCCATAAAGAATACCTTTGAGGGCATTGTAGGATTTGCACGGTCCGGGGGCTGTGTAATCTGTGAATGATTGATTTGAGATTGAAGCATGACCACTTATTCCGGAAATAAGCTGTAATTCTGAATCATCATCAAAATACATTGGTGTCTTGGGTCCCGGTAAGTGGCATACCCATTCTGCTGCTTCCTTTGTTGACTTGAGCTGGATTACGTCTCCATCATAGGTTTCATATTTGTAGGAGTTGAATTTGTCTACTGCTGTTAGTTTTTCTTTTTCATCTGCTATTACAAGGCTTATTTCAGCAAAGGTCTTGGGTGATTGTCCAGACCATTCGCCTCTGATTTGATTGTATACCCCATATTCACAGCCCTGCATAAATGCCACGCAAGCGTCCATTTCTTCATGAGTGGAGCAGCCCCACCTGAACTCTGAATAGCTTACTGGTAAGTTTTCAATGGTTATATCAAAGGTGTCTCCGGTTGAGGGGATTGTTACTTTGCAGTCATAGATACCGGGTTTTATTCCTACATATGCCGGGCAGCCATCTGTACCCATTCTGTTTAACAGGTCTGCTCTGTCTATATACGTATTGCCATTGGTGTCAGCCACGTTGTAGACTTCATAATACTGCTTTAATTCTTTACCCTCAACTAATTTGAATGCTGAGGAGTCAGAGGGGCAGGATAGAATGTAGTCAGTGCCTGCTTTTGCTGTTTCGCCGTCATTCAGGGATTTTACTGTTTTATAACCGCCTATTGTCATGTAGATGAAATCACCACAGTAATTGCGGCAGTTGTATTGGACGTTTACGTTGTAATCCATACCTGTTGGGGAATCATCCGCTGCGAAATTCAATATGCTTTCGAGATATTCTTCATCTTTTGCTAAAAATTCATTTATTGCCTTATTTTCATCATATTCTTTACCATATGACGAGAAAGCACCATGACAGCTTTCTATTGCTTTCCTTGCTTCCTTATAATCCTTGGTAGTCTTATCCACTGAACCTTTCATTACTGTTACCATATTATAGGCATAATCTGGGCAGATATCTCTATTTTCGTCCAGTTCCAATGAGAAGTATTCTGCTATTCTTGGGTTGTCTACTCCACCTTTTCTGGACGCTATTCTGTTATCCACTGTACGCCATCTTGTATAGCCGGCCTCTACCCAGTTGTGAAGGTCTTGGGTTTCTCCATCTCTGAACATTATGCCAAAACCAAAAGCTTCAACATGGCCTGTCCAATGTTCCAAACCATTATCCTTGTACTTGGTGATGGGCTTGGTTGATGCATAGCCGCCGGCTGTGTAACCGCCTGTCTCTGTCTTGATTTCTGGAGTGGGAGTCAGGGTCTCTTCCGGGGTGTCCTCTTTTACTGTGATTGTTACATCATCAGAATTATCCTCAATGTGCTTAAAGACAGAGGATAAAGACTTTTCCCAGAACGAAATAGGGTCAGTAGAAGAGGATATATCGCCACTATTAGATGTTGATATATTTATGTTAGAAGAACTAGGAGTATCAGTATTAGGAGAAGAAGTAGGAGCAAAGTTATTAAGGATTAGGGAGGTTATGATAACGATTAGAGATATGTTTTTCATGATAAATTTCCTTTCGTCAGATTAATAGCCATAATAGCTTTCAGATGTTTCAGGTTCAGTTTCCTCATAGCTTTCAGCGTCAGAGGTTTCAGGGTCTGAAGATGTATTGTTTATGATTGCAAACAGAGGGTCATTAAGAGCAGCTACATATTCAGAGATTTTTGTGTCAAGGTCCTCAATGCTAACAATGTCATTGCTGTTAATTTCTTCTCCCACCTTGCGAACGGTTGCAATATCCTCAGACAATTTGGTTTCTGCTGTTATCTGAGCGATATTAGCTAATGTCAAATCCACCTTATAGCTGTTATCCTCAGCGCTTAAATTAAGGGTAGTGGGATTGGTTTCAAGAGTGTAGAGGGTGTCAGTGTTAAGCCCTAACTCTGAAAGAGCGTATATAAGGTTGTCAGAGAGATAAGGAGTAATGGTATAGCTGCCTGTCAGCACCGGGAGATTGTGCAGCTTTTTAATTTCAAAGTCTTTGTAATCAACAACTAATACAACAGTGTCATTGTCGGATAATGCAAGACTAACAACAGCATTTCCGCTTGTATTGCTCTGCCTGTCTACCCTAACGTCAACCATTTTAACACCATTAATTTTGGCATAAACAGCGTACTTGCTACCCTCAGATAAGGACAGAAAATCAAATGATTTCTTGTCATTTCGATGGTTTTCACGGTATTTGATTTTGTTTCCTGCAATAGAGCCATCATTGTTGACAAAGGTTGTAAAGTCAAGATAGCAATTTGTATCTGACATAAAATATATGTAATCCTGCTCATTTTCGAGGAACTGTATAAATTGAGATAACACAGAATTATTACCCAGAGAGCCACGGAGGTTGCTGTCTGATATTACATCAGCCATATCACCCAAAATATTACTTATAGTTTGCTGATTAAATGATACTGTTACAATATCACCATTAAAGCTAATGTCTCCAACATTTTCTTTTCCTTTGGAGTAGGTGATTTCGGCGTCCTTATAGTAGTATTTAATCACATCTAGCATGGACGAATAGAGGCTGTTAAGCTCGTCAGCATCAATACCAGCATTTGTTGCCTGTCGTGGTAATGTCAAAGTCACAAACTGGTCTGTTACCGCAGGAAGGGTAATATAACTATCTTTACCGTTGTTGGGGTATGACAGACCGGCGCTTAAAATGTCAGTATCATTATAAGATAAGCTGCCATAAATGGTTTTGTTGTCATCATTGCTGGAAACGGAAGCATAGAGGGTATAATTACCCAGAGATTTAATTAAGTCTTTGTATCTGGTGTCAATGCCCTCGGTGAGGTTATTATAATCGCTGAGAGTGGTAACGCTGATGTTGTGTGATACTGTAATATTATCCTCACCGATAGCACTCATAACTACATTTGCAAACATATTAGCAGTAATTGCATTTTCGATATATGTATTATCATTTGAGGTTGCATAGAGCGAGGGTATAACATTAGATGTAAGGTTAGTGAGAGGGTCAGCGTTATTGATGAACTCCATCGCTGAACGCTCTGCGAGTGATATTGCATACCCCTGATCTCCCTTAATTAAGCGAGATACAGCAGGGGTAAAATTAGCCTTGCATATATACCCACCAACGCTCAGGACAGCAACAACACAAGCGGCAATAATGATAGGTTTTATAGCCTTATTCTTTTTAGTATGGGTAGTAACCGTTTTATTTTCTGGCCTTTCAGGAGCAGGAGTAAGTTCAGGCTCAGGTTCAGGTTCATGAGATGTTGCAGGATTTTCTTCCGATTTGGGCAGTGTGGCAGTGGCAACACCGGAATAATCATCTTCATTAGGGGTAGTATATTCAGTTTCTGAGTAGTAGGTATCTGTTTCAGGGGTAGTAGACTCTGAATAGTCTGCAATGGGGTCAGTCTGCTCAATGGCATTGAGGTCAGCGCCGCATAATGCACAATACTTCATGCCATCTTCTAACAAGTTTCCACATTTGGGACAGTACATATTTTTATCCTCCACTTTTTGTTTATGCCTTATTAATTCTAGGTTTGTGATACATAACCACACAATATTTATTATGTGGTTATGTCCCATAAACTCGCATTATTACTTGCTTCATTAACATTGATCTATTCAATTTTTTCAAATATTTGATCCTCTTTTTTGTTTTTAAATCTAAATTATAATCATTAATCTATTGACAAAATCGCTATCTCTAGATATAATAGAGATATAGGTTTTTTATGGTTATAGGCGAGTACCACATAATAAATATTATGTAGTTGAATTATGTTGTATCTCTTACCAGCCCCAACCCCTCTATTTGCTTTATATGAATGGCTCCTGATTCCTTGGTGTAGATTTTGGTAGTATTAACACTTGTGTGCCCTAATAAGTCACAAAGTCTAGATAAATCCTTGTACTGTGAGTAGTAGGAGCGGGCGAAAAGATGGCGCAAGTTATGCGGATAAACCTTTTCAGGGTTGACATTTGCAATAGTGCATAATCGTTTCATTGCCGCCCAAATGTTTGAACGATCAATTGGTTTTCCAGAGCGGGTTGTAAAGATAGGACCAGATGTAATATTTGAGTTTACTACATATTTTTTTAACATTGTACATAAAGAGGTGGGTAGGAATACTATCCTGCTCTTACCCTTGTTGATGACTAAGCATTTACCCTCTTTTAGACTTTCCACAGTTATATAACATAATTCAGAAACTCTAATTCCTGTGCTACAAATGGATTGAATTATTAGGGAAAGAGTTTCTTGACCATTTATATTAGCTGCTTTTATCAGTTTTTCATAATCTTTTTTGGTTAATTCTTTATCTCTGTTCTCAAATATCTGTCTTTGAATTTTTAGTGGTTTAATGCAAAGGTCTGTTCTGTTTATGTATTTAAGAAAAGAATTGATAGCTGATATTGCAACATTACAAGACGAGGGCTTATATTGTGTTGCTATCATAGCTTTGTAATCTATTAGTTTCTCCTTTGTGACTTTTTCTTCGTCTAAATGCATCTTTAACGAAAACAGCTCCCGCTGATAAGATTGTATGGTGCTTATACTTTTTTCCTGTTCTCTCAAATATTCAATATAACTTTTTAAAAGCTTGTCAGTTATCTTTATTTCTTTTTTCATCTTATATACTCCTTTCAAATTATCATAATTATAACATAAGGGCAGGCTTTTGCAACCTGCCCTTGCTTAATTTAATCTTGGTTATCCATTTCTTCCAGCTCTTTTTTATTTTCTCGCTCACGCAATGCTTTATATAGTGTCGGACGAGAAATGCCACACGCTCTGCATATTTCCGATACGGTTAAGTTGTGCAAATCATACATTTTTAAAGCCTTATCTATTATTTTATCTGGCGTTGCAGGTCTGCCGCCCACACGCCCTCTAGCTCTTGCGGCGGCTAAACCTTCATTGACACGTTCTACAATGCAGCTTCTTTCGAATTCAGCCAGAACAGCAAGAAATTGCGCTATCATTTTTCCAGAAGCTGAGGAAAAATCTAGTTGTTCCTTGAGCGAAACCAATGTTACTCCCATATCAGAAAATGTCTGCATTAGTGTAATCAGGTCGGCACTACTTCTGCCTAGTCTGTTTAAGGATTCGATATATACGGTATCACCCAGCTCAAGTATATTTAACAAAGCTTTAAGTTTTAGACGATTACTTTTTGTACCTGACATCTTTTCAGTGTAAATCAAATCCTTATCGACACCGGCTTGTATTAATGCGTCAAGTTGTCTATCCAGGCATTGTCCCGTTGTCGATACTCTTGCATATCCATATACAATTCCCATTGTTATTTCCTCCTGATAAAAATAATTTATGTTTTTCGGAGTAAACCAATTTAACATAATTGTTTTACTCCGATACTCACCGTTTTATCTATTTTTTGTTCCCTATTTTTACTTGTGCGATTAAACAATTGTTATTTTAACATCATCCCAATGACTCAATTGACACCAACCGATTAATCGGAAATGCGATTATATTATGTTTCTCGTCTAAGCATCTAATATATCCATACTTGTCTGTTGCTTGGGTTATATATCTACGATATGAATTTATAACAATGTCTGAACTGTGTTTAGTGGTAACAATCTTACTATCTGTTGATCCGTCTGGGAGAATACAGGTGATCTTACATTTGTTCCTGCTCAACATAAAATTAATGCCATCAATAAAGAAATCTAACCAATCTTTTGGGATTATACACAAGCTGCTCTTTGCAGCATTAATTGTGGCCGGTCTGAGTTCATACCCCAGGTACTTAGGCACAAGCTCCACACATTGTATAATGCCATTTTCAACATCGGCTGTATTCATTCTCAATCTTTTCAAGACTTTGTTTTTATCGCAGGGTAGAAGAGGGAGAATATTTAGCACATTATTAGAAGCAGTGACTAATGACACATGCCCTTTTGGATTAACAGCAACACATAGAGATGTATAAAGATAATATGCCTGTGTCAAAAACCTGTAATTAACGCTGCCTGGCTTACTCACTCCGTTGGCTACATACATGCTTGCCGCAGCTCGAGCAGCTCCCTGTAAAAATGTAAAGGCTGACACCCCAATCTTTTTCCCTGAAATATCCTGAAGTAATTTTTCATCGCCCTTGAACACCTTGCTAGGCAAAAGATAAGGCAAAACCGCATACTTCTTGCTTGCCGCTGCTAATTCCACTTCATGATAAAATGGGTTATCGGCAGTATAGTAAGTATTAGGTGGAGTGCTGGGATTAAAAGTATCAATAATATCTTTTAAGACTATTGGTGATATGCCTTTCTTTTTTTGTTCCTGTTTGTTTTCGCCTTGATTTGTTTGCATTTTTGTTTCCATAATAAATGACCTCTCTTTCTTGATAGAACTTTTTGCCTATCTAAAACAAAATAAATATGAATCTGAATTATTTTTTTATTATCTAAAAATATGTTAGGAATCCTAGAAATAAAAAATAGTGAAAATTTGAAAGAGGGCTATTATTTCTGACAGCCCTCTTTGTTATTCAGATTTTTTTGTCGATGAATTGTGCGTATTCTTCGACTACCTCGTTATTTATTTCGTCTCTCAATATATATTTATTATCAGAGATTCCAGGTGAACAACTTTCAACTTTGATCTTAATACCGCTGTCATAATCACGCAAACCGAGAGCAGTGTATTTAATTGCTTCATTATACGCCAGATGGTCAATAACAAGGTCATAGAGTTCTCTGTTTATATCTATTATATCAGCTAACTCAATTCCGTTAAGTTCCTTATAGCTAGCATGCTCTCCATCATAGATATCTTTGATCTTTTTATTTACTGTTTCCACAAAATTATACTTTTCGATAATAGGCGAAATGAATCTTTTTAAGAAATAAGAATTTTCAAAAGAAGTGATATCATTTAGGGGATAATGCCTTCTGAATCGGCGGAGACAAATAAATGCTCTATTGCCCTTGAAATAATCTTCATCAAGAATATAAAAATTATTTTTTTCACTGTCATATTGGCAAAGAATCCTTACCTCTCCGTCTTCATATATCACAACGTTTACAAACGATAGATCGCTGCACATCCTATATGTACCGGAATACCAGTAAGCCATTGTCATTGCATTATCGATTTTTTCCTGATTGTTCTTTATTATCTTATTCCATTCTTCCTTTGTTACATAACCGTCAAATGATTTCAGTGCCATTTTTTATTCCTTTCACAAATTATTATTCCGCAGTTACTATCCAACAACAAAACTGCATAACTGCTAAATGCAGTTTTAAGTATATAAAGCTTCTAATCAGTTTTTATAATTTCGTCTCACAGTATTTGGACGAAATTATAAAAACTTGATTCCGATTAATTATGATACTGTGCATTCATTGCAAATCAGACGGAAATTGTTATATTCGCTGAATACGATTCCGCTATACAGCTTGAGATGATTGCTGCAAACAAATACATCATTCCCGATTGCATCCAGTTCAAGAAACAGATCAGAAATATCGCTATAGGGACTAAATACCCCATAAGTTATTATTGCCTTTGCCAGATAATCGCAAACAATATCCGAAATTTTCTGATTATTCTTGATTGCGTCAATAAACTGCTGATCAGAAAGTTCGTCTATAGTATTTTTGTCACCTATGGTTTTGCTGAGTTCATCCCACAGATTTTCATTTTCGATTGCACTATAAATTACTTCTCTCATTTCGTCATAGTCATTGAATATCCAATTATCATAAGGGGAGTACTTGCTGATACGAGAGATAACCATATATGCTTTGTGATTCTCAAAATAATCCTTATCAATATCCTGGCGCTCTCTGTTTTCACTGTTTTTGCTACAAAGGATATTTACCTTTCCATCTTCGTAAACGACAATATTCAGAGCTTCGGTATCTTTCATTCTTGACGTTCCTGCATACCAACTAGCCATTTTGTAAGCTTCGTCTATCATAGGCGAAGACTCGTCAATCAGATTTCTCCAAAATGTTGCATTTACATTATTATTAAACTCCATAATTTTATACCTCTTTCCTTAAATTAATTTCAACTTCTTACTTTTTCCTGTAGTTGCTCACCCTATAAATAACTGTATAACTACCACTACAGTCATGGGAACTAACGCTGAACCGTTCAAAGTCACCTCCGTATTCTTTTTTATTGATTTGAGAATTTGCTTTATTTTTGTTATTTCAACACAAATACCGTAAACAGGTATTAGCTCAGCAACAAATGGATTAACCAAACTTATTAAGCAACAGTATCTGTTAAGTGATTAACCACTTTGTTACTTTGTGATTATCATTATATCAGCTAAATACCAATTTGTCAAGCCTTTTTTTTAAAATTTTTTACGTTTTTCTACAATTTGTTATTTTAACTATAAACTTGTGGTGTTTTTTGTGCTAAATATAATAAAAACAAGCTAAATTTACTTAATTTTGATGAGAAAAGCATAACTTTGGCACTAGAATAAAAGGTATTTTTATATGGCACCTTGACAAAAAGCAAAAGAAGAGTTAAGATGGTGTCATGGGGTTCTTAAAAAAATGTTACCTCTTACTATTGCCTTAAGGAGGTTAGTTATGGCAACAGTAAGAAAGCTCAAGTCTGGTAATTATCAGGCTATATTAACAATATCAACCGGTAAGCGTATATCAGCAACAGGAAAAACACAAGACGAGGCATTACAGGCGGTCTTTAAGCTTTCGGCTAGTGGTTCTGATACACCCGCTCCAGCTCCTACCACCGCAACAGCTATTGACCCTACAATGCTACTGACCGTTGGGGTAGTCATAGATAGATACATTGACAGTAAATGCCTTGTGCTATCACCTACGACTGTTGAGGGTTATAGGATGCTACGAAAAGAGCGATTTAAAGGGCTTATGACTATGCCCCTTCGCGAATTGTCAAAAGAGGTATTGCAAAAAGCTGTTAATGCTGAATCACTGATGGTATCCCCTAAAACTGTACGAAATGCTTATGGACTAATAACATCTGCTGTTGGTATGTTTGCTCCTGATTTGCATTTATCTGTTACACTCCCGCGCAAAAATAAAAAAGAAATATATGTACCAGATGAGGAAGAGGTTGCAAAGATATATGAGATAGTTAAGAGATACAGCAAAGGCAGACTGATTAAACCTTATCTTTTGGCTACACAGTGTGGATTGCGTGCAAGCGAAATAGCAGGACTAACCACAGACTGCATTAAATCGGACTGCATTATCATTAAACAGGCTAAGGTATCTACACACGATGGAGCATATATAAAGCAACCTAAAAGCAACAAAGGCTATCGCTCTATCCCTATATCACCTGCTTTCGCTGATTTGCTATTAAAGGATTGTATAGGTGACAGTGTATGCAATATTACAAGTCATGCAATAACCAAGGCATGGTATGTATTGAGGGATACCAATGATTTACCCAAACATCTAAATTTCCACGCGCTCCGACACCATTTTGCTTCTCAATGCTTACTCCAAAATATACCACAAAAATATATTGCGGAGCTAATGGGTCATGCAGATACGACAATGATTGAGCGAGTGTATCAGCATATTTTTCCCTCCGCACTGTCTGCATATGGTAAAAGATTAGCCAATAGAACAGACACATTACTAGGCGAAAACCTTAAAGTGTGATGGAAAGTGTGATGGTAAGAATGCCAAACTATGGCTCACTCTTGACAGAATCAACAGTGTGAAGTCATTGAAATCGCATTACAAAGCCATTTGCTGAACATTCTCAAACCGATGAGCAACACATCCGTAAACATCGGTCGTGGGTTCGAGTCCCATTCCCAGCTCCAGAACAAACCGCTTTGTTAAGCCATTCGGCGAACATGGCGGTTTTTCTTTTTTCCGGGACTTGCTTTCCGAGTGCGCCATTAGTGTGCCATTTCAAAAAAAGTGCGCTTATTCCATCGCTATGACGGGATAAGCGCTTTTTTATGCGTGGCGTTTCTCCAGGAGCTGCTCCAGGCTGTCTACGTTAGGTACCGCGTCGGCGTCCGCCTGCTCTACCAGGTGAAGATATTTGTTTGTTGTGGTGAAGTCAGCGTGACCGAGCCGCTCCTGCACGGTTTTCAGATCTGTGCCATTATACAGCAGAAGCGTTGCGGACGTATGCCGCAGGCTGTGGAATTTCCGGTGCGGAATACCGTTCTTTTTCAGGAACTTGTCAAACTGCCTGCTTGGAGTCTGGGTGTGCATGATCGAGCCGTCCCATTGCGTGAATACCCAGTTGTCGCCTTTCCAGGCGGTGCCGAGTTTCATCTGTTCGAGCAGGTGCTGTTGTTTCAACCTCTGGAGCAGCTCGACGCAGGAGGTGTTAAGCGTTACCGTTCTCGCTCTGCCGCTCTTAGGTGCTTTGGTTCTGACCGGCTCGCCCTTGAGCTTGTACGCTGAGCGGCTGATCGTCATTTTCCTGGTTGTGAAATCTATGTCAGAGAACTTCAGCGCCACCAGCTCGCCCTCACGGGCTCCGGTGAATATTGCAAGCTGTATCATCGCCTGGAACTGGAGGCTTTCGTCTTTCAGGCATTGCAGGATATACGAAGCCTGCTGCTTGGTGAAGATCTCAATTTCCGGGCGCGGCATTTTCGGGAGTGTGAGCCGCTTTGCGTCGGCGGGGTTATTGCTGATGTAGCCGAGCTTGGTTGCAAGCGTAAGCATGGATTGAAGTACCGCCAGTTTGCGGCGTACAGTCGCAGGTGACAGCTTTTCGCCGCTCTCGTCAGGCTTACCGTCACGCCTTAGTTTTGGCATATTGGAAAGCTGCTTGATGAACTGCTGAACGTGTACCGGTTTAAGCTCCGTCAGCTTGATATGACCGATCGCAGGCAGCACAAGCGTTTCCAGTATGTGAACATAGGAGCCGTAAACGGTAGGGCTTAGTTTCTCCTGCATAGAAGAAAGGTAGATTGGGGCGAAATCTGCCAGCTTGAGCGCCGCTGCTGTTCCGATCAGACCGTTCTTGCATTCGTCCTCGAATTGAACTGAGCGGCGGTTCAGCTCCTTTTCAACCTGCTTTGCAGTCATGCCGGGTTCTGGCTTGTAGGTCATGGTGTACGGCTTGAGCCTGTTCCCGCTGCTGTCATAGCCGTGATATACCCTGATCGTATAACTGATGATCTCGCCGGATTTATTCTTTCTTGGGGTTATTGCTGCCATTTAATTCACCACTTTCAAAAATTAATAAAATCTTTGTACTGAGGTTCATAATCCCATTCCTTAAATTTAGAATATAGCGCCTCTACTAATCCATTTTTTAAATAAACAGGAATTTTATCATCTTTGAGAACAGGCTCAATCTTTTGATATTCTTCCAAAAATTCCCTAATCACTCGGCTTTTTCCGGCTAGTACATAAGCTGTATTGTCATACACGAAATGTGAAGGATCAGTATCTATTTCCCAATCAAGATTTGAAAGGAGAAACAAAAAAGTGTCCATTATTTTTCTAGTATCAACAATATCATTGGTTTCATGCCCACAAAGCCAATCAAGGGAAACGCTCAACTCATTAGCAATAGCTTCTGCTTTGTCAAGCGAGGGGATTTTTGCGCCGTTTACAGTTTCGTAGCTGGATATTGTAGCGGCAGACACTCCAACCGCCTTTGCTAAATCCGCCTGAGAAATGTGTTTTGATGTACGAGCGGCTTTTAATCTCTCTGAAAATATTTTTACATTAAACATATATGCCCTCTTTTCGTTGTTGTTCTTGTTGTTGACTTTATAATAACACATTATTTTGCTTTTGTCAATACTTTTGACTGTTTTATTTTGTTAAGCGTCACAAAATAAAGCTTGGTATTTTTCATAAAATATACTTGATTTTATTTCAATAACGTGATATAATGAAAAGGCAACAAGAAAGAGAAAGGAGGTAAACCCATGACAAAGGCAGATGTTTCAAATCTCCCTGTTGAGAAAAGAGCGGCTATTGAAGCACGCCGAGCATATCAGCGCGAGTGGAGAGCTAAGAACCGCGATAAGATCAGAGCCGCAGAGGAGCGCTACTGGGCAAAAAAAGCGATGTTGGCGAATACAGAGAGCACCGCAAACAAGGCATAAAAAAACACCGCCTGACGTGTACCACCACATCAGACGGCAAAGAGCAA
>ERZ780148.640-NODE-640-length-28157-cov-11.590919_pt1 | contig 28157 bp, 30 predicted proteins | sample MGYA00510984_ERZ780148 | MGnify/ENA primary metagenome ERZ780148 (study PRJEB29588, sample SAMEA2160902) | human gut metagenome | biome: human gut; feature: human-associated habitat; material: faeces | place: Denmark | collected 2008/2010 ...
CAGCTGCAGCAAGTGTTACACCAACACCAGAACCACCAGATGGAAATCCATTACTTGAAGCAGCCGGAATATCTTACAACCATACAGAAATTTCTTCAAATAGTAACCGTTCTCCTAAAAATTTCCCATTACAATCCTTGTAGTTTACTCTTGTGTCATTGCAGTTTAATTCCTTATTCTAATTTATGAAACTATTGTCCACATTTACCTATCTCCATCCAAATTCATCTAACATAGGACCATATATTTCTACACTATATTTCCATCGCATATCTCAATAACTCTATTACACTCATTTGCCACTTCCATATCATGTGTAATAATTATCACTGTAGTTCCCTTTGCATTCAATTGTTTGAATACATTCATTATCTCCAAAGATGTCTTTACATCTAAAGCTCCTGTTGGTTCATCCGCAAGAAGAACCTTTGGATTGTTAATCATAGCTCTTGCTATTGCCACTCGCTGCTTTTGACCTCCTGAAAGCTTATTAACTTTCTTATCCATTATCTCATCCATCTCAAGCTGACTTAATATATCCTTAGCCTTTTCTTCTCTCACACGCCTATTCCCAGCATCCTTTGAAAAAAATAATGGCATCAGCACATTCTCTATTACTGTATAATTCTCCATAAGTGCAAAGTCCTGTAACACAATCCCGATATCTCTATTTCTTATAATTGCTCTTTTTTTCTCATTTAATTTCGACACATCTTGGCCATTAAAATAATATTTTCCTTGTTCGAAATCATCAATACAGCCTATGATATGCATAAGTGTAGATTTTCCTGCCCCAGATTTACCTATAACAGCTACCATTTCTCCCTCTGAGATTCTGAGAGAAACTCCCTTAAGAGCAGTAAATTCATTCACCTTTCCTTTATTATATATTTTGTATATATTATCAATTTCTATCATAATCTCACTCCTCGTCAATAACCACTATTCATAACCCAGTGATAATCATCACTCTCGTTCTTACCATATTCTGTTATCCATATATGAATTAATTTAAAATCATCACTTATAGTAATCCAATAGTAATATAATGGTCCATCAACAGCTTCCTCATTTTGAAGATTTACACTCATACAAGTCATTTCATATCCATTTTCTTCCCTTGAGATGTTAAAACTTTGAAAATTACCACCCAACTCAAAACCTTCAACTTTAACTTCACCTTCAAATTTATTATTATTACAATTCCCTTTTCCTTTGATTACTACTTCAACCTCTTTTAATGGTTCTATTTTTTCTTTTTCTGTTTCCAAAGGATCTTCATCATACAGAAAAAACTTTCTATTAATATCTAACTCAATCTCATTTCCATTAACCTTTATGTCTGTTATAGGTTTTTCCTTTTTTAAACCGAATTTGAGTACAATTACCAATATGGTTATCATCACTACTACCAATAACCCAATTATTAAACATTTCTTCTTCATATTAATATCTTCCTTTCTGTTGATGGCTTCTACTTTCATTCCATGTTCTTGATTATTTCAATCGGAGTATTTCCTTTTAAAACATTCTTTGTAGTCTGCCCTGACCAAAGTACTATAATTATGCACACACTAAGCATAAATAGCATCTGTAACATTCCTATATTACAATTAATTTTTCCAACTAATTTAAATTGTTTTTGTAAAGCCAACAGATTGGTTGTAAAAGCAAATGCAAGCACTGAATTAAAAGTCATTTCTAATATAGTCATAAACTGTGCTTTGGTATAGTTCATGCCACATATGTACATAATTCCAAAATATCTTATACTTCTAACGGTTTTAATTGTTACAATTCCTGTTATAGAGATTAGGAATAGTACAAGAACAATTACTGTAAGTGGCACATATTTAAGTAATGTACCCTTATACTTTTCATTACTCCTATATACAATGTCTTCCGCATCAGGATACAATGAATCCGATGGGATAGATTGTAATACTTCTTTTTCATAATTACTTATTTTATCTTTCAGATTTCTTTTGTCTTCAGCGGACATTGTGTCATCCGGATTAATTATTATATTATAAAAAACCGACGCAGTTTCTATATTCTTTATTTTCTTGATTTCTTCCTCCGGTATAATAAGTCTTACCTCTTCCTCCTGCTCATAACTGTAGATTTGAAAAAAGTCCTCAAATGTCATATTACTATCAATATGTCCTAAATCAGTGTAAAGCCTTTGACCATCACTAATAACACCGGCAACATATATATTAACCTTTATTTTTTCATCTTCTTTATAAGAAATATTATATTCAAAGGTATCTCCTGCTTTTATGCCATACGGATTATTTGATATCAATGCCACAACAGTATCATTATCCTTCTTAACCTTACTTGGATATGTACCTGAATCTAATCTTGGTTTAATACCTTCCATAACCTCTTTTGAATATACAGAAGCACGTATTGTACCAGTATTATCTCCTTGATTCCCAAAAAATGTCTGAGATATCAACATATTTTTCTCTTTAGAGATTTCTTTATAAAAATCATCAAAAACATTTGCAACGAATATACTGTCCGTATCTATATATTTACTTGCTAAACGATGTATCTTGGTCTGTTCATCAATATTTGAAATGAATATTGTTGATATCAGCATCATCACTACCATTATTAAAATAACACATAAATTAAACCACCAATTTCTGATATATTCACTTATTCCAAACCTAAACATACATAGCAGTCCTTTCCTGTATACAACTTAAATTAGTATTTACTTATTACCCACTCTTATAAAGTCTCCTTATCCAGCCTGTTTCAACATTTCAACAAGCTCTTTCTTATTCATAATCTTAAGCATTATAAAAGAGATACTAAAAATACATATAAAATAAATTGACATCATTATCCCATATGACTTAAAACTATAAAGACTAACACTACTTTCATATATATCTGTAATAATTGCTTGCAACATACATCTATACAATAAAAAACCTGTTATCTCTATTACTAAACTAACAATTACTATTTCTAACTCATTAATAGCAAGACGTAATCCCTTAGATGCACCTATTATCCCATATACTGCCATTTGTTTTCGTCTCTTACTTATTATATATCCATACATAAGACAGGTATTAAGAGCCGATATAATTCCTATGGCAACAGATATGACGATAATACTTTTCATTGATATCAGCTCTTCTTCATCTCTAATATCAAATTCATCAATTGAAACATTTTTTCCGAATTTTTTCTCAAAAGTGTTTTTTATTATCGAGTAATCAGCTTGAGTGGGAAGTTCTCTAAAGTTAAATATAACAACAAATACTTTGATATCATTATTAGACGCTGTAAAAGGTATAGATAAATCTCCCGGTGCTACCTCATCTACACCTATAACCTCAAAGTCTACACTGTCAATGCAAATTATATCTCCCACTTCGTCCGTCTCACCACGATATGAATACACAACATTTAAACCGTCCGTCATATCCTCTATCGAAATTGTACGGCCACTTTCTAATTTTATATTGTCCTGCACAGTCTTTGATATATCGTACATTCCATTATGATATTCAAAATGCATAGATACCGGTGTATCGTTCCAAAATCCTCCTACAAACACATAATCTAATTTATAGTCAAATTCATTAAGCAACTGTGGCAGACACTCTTTGATATTTACAACTTTGGTGTTCTCAAAAGAAGTGCCTATACTATAACTGTCAATATTTAATTCCTGCATCTTTGCTGAATAATTTCCATATATGCCATATGAAAAGAATATGCAAATAATTGCAACAAATTGTGACAATAGCATAAGTAAATAAACTTTGCGAAATTCCAGTATTGAGTTTTTAATGTTCTTAATTACTAGATTTATTATCATAGGCTAACTCCATTGCGATTACGTCTGCTATAATTTTTTAGTTTTCGTAGTATTGCTTTGCTGTATATGTGTAGTTATCTACCAAAGTTGTGGGCGTTCCTGTCGGAGAATCATATGCTTTTACATTATGCTCATAATTATAAACATAACTATTTTTGCTTCTTACAATTGTAGCTGATGTTGACTCGCCATTATCCATTGGCTTCGAACCATCATCCCACAAATCATATCTTCTTGTACTGTAGTTATATCTACTAACCGAACAATTATAGTATCTTATATATCCACAATTGTTAAGTGCTGTAGTTGTAGAATATGAACCATTACTTGCAGCACAATAATATCCATATGCCCCCGTATAAGTATCAGTGTATGAAGTTACACCCCTAACTTTAGCTGAACGTGTTACTGTTCCAGCAAATGCTGTAGTTCCAAGCATCAATGAAAATACCGTCGCACAAACAACAGCTCTTACAAAATGTGTTCTTCTCATAAAATCACCATTCCTTTCTTTCATGTCAAATTCTTACTTTGTGTGATATGATAGTATTACGTTAAACTCCTATTTTTTCCTTATGATATAATTTTCTATTTTACCAAGAAAAAAGGTTACTCCATTTAATAGAATAAAAATAATTTCATATGAGGTAATTGCCATTCCGTTAATATAAAATACAATTAACAAAGTAAAATCAATCAAAACAATAACCCTTGCAATTATTTTATTTTTTCTTTTCCGTGCTTTTTCTAAAGGGTGATTTATATTTTCTATTGGCGAATAAAGAAACATTAAAAACATAAGCAGTGCTGTAATAAATACTATTATTTCATTATTAAACAATAACAAATTGTTATTAACCAATATCATCGCCAATACATAAGATGCTACCGACATAACAAAACATGTTTCACTCTTTTTTGCATGATAGCCACCTGTAAATACTCTTAACGGAACAAAAAAGCACAAATAACAAACAAAAAACAAGTGTTGCCCTCCAAACAGACTTATTATCAATAACGTCATTAGCAATATGAAATTCAATAATACCACTTCTAAAGCATACACATATATTTCTCTGTTATCTTGGTTTAATATCTTTTTTCTTGACAGATAGAAAACTATATCTTCTGCAATGTTTTTAAACATTTATTTACTGTTCCTTTTTGTTTTCTTTAAAAGCTTTTCTGGCATCTTTGGCTCATAAAGACCAATACATGATGTTGATGCACATGTAACTTTGGCTATAGACAACAAAATCTTTTCAATCTTATTCTCTTTCATGACTTTTTCTCCTTCCGTTTGAATTTTGATTTTACTTTTTATTCCGCAATACATTTCGTTTTGCTTGCTAAGATTGTAGCAGAATAATTTCATTTTTTGTCATTTCTTGCCTAATCTGTTACTTTTCTTGCTTAATCTGCAAAAAAAGATGCTGACAAAATGTCAACATCTTTTAATCAATCTTATTCTGTATTAATATATTTGTATTGAATTCTTCATTTTTAATATACATAGCCATTTGACCATCATATTTTTTCACTGTTCTTCTTACACTTCTTAACCCTATACCATGAAATTCCGGATCTCTCTTACTTGTTTTAATTTCTTCTATTTCAATTAGTTTAGTACATTTATTTTTTATATTAATAATCAAAAAGCTTTTTTCCTGCTTTATGGTTATTTCTACGAATGATTCTGTTTCCACCCTTGCAGCTTCAATAGCATTATCAATTAAATTTCCCAATATATTAGCCATATCAATATTACTTACGATATTTCTTGGAGGAAGTTCTATATTAACCACAAATACAATATTTTGCTTTTCCGCAATGTTTTGTTTTGTATTAATAATTGCATCTACTACAGAATTACCTGTTTTAATATAAAACATTTTTTGTTCTATTAATTTATTTTCTTTTTGTAAAAATGTCTTTATTTCTTCAAGTTTTTCTTCTTCTGCCAATTGTGTCAAAGCTATAATGTCGTTTTTATAATCATGAATACTTTGTCTCCACAATTCAAAGGTCTGCTCTGTTTCATCCAACGATTTCTGCAACATCTTATTATTTAGTTCAATGAGTAAATTCGTTTTCTTCTGCTCATACCCCTCTGCTATTTTGATAACAAAACCAAAGATTATCATTTCAATACCAAGGGACGCAATGAAGAAAAACATAGTAAAGCTACTTATCTCATCATTAGTTTTATCTAATTCAGAGTGTATCAACACCAAGTTAGATATCAACAGGAATGCGGAACACACTCCCATAATCACAATATACAAAGGGGGTATTGTTTTCTTATGTGCAATTACTCTGTTCAATGTAAGAACTAAAATGCTCAGTATACTTTTGCTTAGCAATATGCAAATAAGTCTTATAAAACTCTGTTCACTTAATATATAACCTGTATTTGTATCAATTACAATAGCAACAATATATATTATTATAAAGTCAATTGCTGATAGTATCGCAGCATATGCAAACACCAGCCCTATTGATAGCAGATATTTTTCCCTGTAGCTAACACATTGTATTGCTATACATAACAATATAAATATGCCTGTGGTAATATAAGAAAAAAGATTTATATGATTTAATATAAAAACAATTACTGATGCTATGGTTGAAAGCAACACAATTTTATTTTTTGAACCACTTAGTTTTTCTTTTGCCACAAATGTACCACAAAAATAACTGCACATAAATATTTCTATAAATGTCGCAACATACTCAATGCACCAAAAAAATTCTTTCATACATTTTCTCCCCAATATCGAGTTAATTCATCTTTTAATATTTTTATTCCAGACCTGCTTGTAATCAATTTTTCACCATTATCCAATGTAATGTCATAGTTAGTATACTCTTTTATGTATTTCATATTTACTGCACAACCACTATGTATTTTTACAAAATTGTTATCATTAATCTCGTTAATGAAATCTTTAATTGGTTTCCACAAACTTAAAACTTTATTGTTAGCCAAATGAATAAATAACTTTCTTTTTACAATTTCAAAATAACATATCTCCGATTGCTCTACCCTATAATCTCCGTCATCACTTTTAATAACAACGTACCTTCTTTCGCTTTTTTTGTACAACGCATAGGCAGATTTTAATGCAATACTTAGTTCTTCTTTTATTCTGTTTTTTCGGATGTATCTAAACGGATTGTACTCGAATGAATCAAAAACATACTTCTCATACGAAGATATGAATATTATTATTATATCTTCATTAGTTTCTCTTAATATTTTTGCGACTTCCAACCCTGAAATATTTGGCATATCTACATCTAACAGAAGGATATCATAATGTATTTTTTCTTTTTTAATTGTATCAATTAGATCTGTTCCATTAAAAAAAACCGAAACATCAACATCATCTTTTAAATTCTTAAAAATCTCCCTAATACCACTCTCTAATCTGCTTGTTATTTTTGAATCATCATCACAAATCGCAATATACACATTCTATCCCAACTTTCATTTATTGTTTATATATAACATTATTGTAAATTCTATCAAATATCGATATTAATATCAATCAAGGAACTTTAAAATATAATACACGAAAATATAATACATATCTTTTTTGTCGTAAATTATTTTACATTTGATACTTCACCAGTCAACATGGTACCTAACACATATCATATCCTATAATTCTACATACTCAGGAGCACGCCTCTCGGCATACTCCATATATTTTATGTGTTATTAAAATCTTATTTCTCCCCAATTATAACAACGTGGTTACTCGCTCCCAGAACTGATTGTTCACGGCACACACTATAATGATAGTCGCACCAGATTTTAAACTGTTTTTCATCATCATGTCTTAATACACCTGTTTCAATAAGTTGTTTTGCTAAATGGGCATCTAAATATTTTTCATCGCTTGTAGCAATATATTGAAAAATGTAATACCTTGGAATATATGCGGTAACTAAATATCATTTACAAACTAATTAAATTCAAAGCAGCAAAAAGACAGCCTCTCAGCTGTCCTCTCTATTGCACATACACCACCTGTTAGGAAGTGACCTTTGTCAAGAGTAAATTCACAAAAATCGCCACAAACTTTTCCTTTCATTAAATTACCATTAAGAATATTCAGATGGTTCTGTCAGGGACTTGTCGCCAATGGCGATGCGAAGCATCCTTGACTGAAACAGATGAATATTCTACTACTGTGCTAAAGTATGTAACGATGCCCACGCTTTCCTCCTGCAAGAATAATGGCTGCCATGTTCGCCGCCAGACCTGTGCAGACTGTGTTTACAGTAAGACTGCTGTCAGCAATTGCATCGTAAATCATAAGCCCTGAATTTACCTCTCCGCCCGGACTGTTTATATAAACCGTCACCGGCTCTGATTCTGTCTGCTCCACATAAAGCATCTGCGACAAAAACGCATCGGCAAGTGCACTTTCAACCTCAACTGCCGGAATCCATAATTCACTCATAATAACTCCTCCTCTTAACAATTCCATAATATACTTACTGCGCCTGAAAAGCCGCATTGTTTCTGATAAGCTCATTCAGTGATGCCGGAGTGTAATTATTGATACACGCTCCTGCATTCAACGCTGTCGGTCTCGTCTTCATAAACTCATAGACATCATCCTTCCTGCCATGGATATGTCCCCATATATGTGCCATGAGCCAAGTATTACAGCTGACGCAACGGACGGTGTACTAAACTCATAATCCTTTTGCACTTGCTTCTGTTCCCTTGCAATACAGATAAACTGTATCATCTGCAGCCTTCGGAACCGGCACAAGAACCTTATATCCAAGAGTATTGATAAGGATCTTCACGTTATCTATAAACTCTTCCATAGTAGCAATCTGTGCTTCTTTCAGTACAGTGTTCTTATACATGTTCTTCGTCAGGATAGAATATCTGCCACATTTCTTAGCAATCTCAACAAAGCGATTCTCTAAATATCTAATTAAGGCTTTATTCAAGTCTCACCTACAAAAATTACCGCAGTATTCCAGTAATATTTCTCCTTGCCGGACTGATAATCCCTAAGATGTTGAAAAAGCCTATCCAACACGTTTTCTGCTTCGCCAATATACACAGAATCCATTCCGTCATCCTCCTGACACATTAAAAAGTACACACCGACACCTTTTATATCGTCCCGATCACATCCTGCAATCTCTGTTCTTGGAATCTTTATGGCTTTTCCATTCCTATTCGATAATTCCGCTGTAGTCAAACTATCTGCGGATCCATTTACAAGAAAGAGTTCAATAGCTTTTCCATACATTCAGAACACCACCCTCTCACTTAACGCTAATTTCTTGTTCCTAATTCTTCAGTCTTTATATAATTCCAGAAATTCTTGGCTGTTTCAAAACAACTACTATAACGATACTCTTTTAAATCTCCTTTATGAAACTTTTCTTCGACATTTTTGTATTGTTGTTTAAACTCATCAACTGATTTAAAATTAAGAACATACATCATGTTTTCCAAATGTTCCTTTGATATCAATCTTTTTGAATACGTTGCAAATAAACCTCTATACTCATCGCTATTATAAACATAAGTCAAAGGGAACCATGCCCAATCTTTCTCGTAGTTGGAAATCAAAAGCGACGCGCTATGGCAAAATAAATCTCCTGAAACAAACTCATCTTTATTACATACTTCTACATTGAGGTTCTCAATCCAAAGTGCTGCGGTTCCGCAATAATAATTCTTACCATCTCTTTTACAAATAGCGCTATCCAAGACATCGTTAAAGCAGTAAAAACAGTTATAACTATCAGCGTCCTGATTAAAATGTGAAGTACCAGCAAAATATGTCTTATTTAAAACATATCTCAAAGCTTCATTTGCACACTTTTTTAGATAATACGCTACCACATATATAAAACACTCGTGCACAAAAGTCACCTTTAAATTAGCATAATTTGTCTGTTGTCTGCGTATTTCATACATTAGTTCTTCTAAGAATTTAGCTATCTGCTTATACCCTTCCTGAACGTACTCAGTACTTTTAACAAGCAGAAGGAATTCATCTCTAAAAGGCATTAATTCAAGGTAGCACGGAATAACTTCTTTTTCGGCGTACTCATATCCCAAAATCTGTTTTTTTAATTCCTCAAGATTTTCAGCAAACTTACTCTTTTTTACGGCATCACCTGCCGTTCCTCGAAAAAAATCGCTCGTCACCCTCGACTTATATAACACCTTTGGAATCTCCTCCAGCCACACTGGAGGTTTTCCCAGTTCTGGCTCCTTATATGTATCTATCCCATATAATGTACGTACCATTCTCTGATACTCAGTATCATATGTGTCAGGCATTGATAAATCGAAGTGCAAAAGTCCCTTTAAATACTGCGGTTTACATACATTTCCTTCGGCATCTCTTTCAAATACAACCGGTATAAACTTTCTCTGTTCAACCTTATTATAAACCTCTGTTGAAATAATCTGTGTTTCTGTACCTACGCCACCAGCCCTTTCATTTGCCTTCTTTGCATAAATAGGATCTATCAGAATCAGTACATTAGTAATGCTCTCATCTAAAACACTTTTTTCCATAAATTTAAAGGTATCATTACCCTCTTTTAACTGCCATTTATCAAAAACAACATCCACTCCATCTCCCTTAAGATTTGTAGCTAAAGCAATAACCTTCTCATCATGTTCTTGTGATCCCCATGAATAAGAAATGAAAACCTTAGGGTGTTTTATCCTATTCTTCATCTGCATCTATGCCTCCTATATCGATATCTGTTTCATAATTCAAACTATTATCAGCCTTAAATGATTCCCCAATATTATGAAACTTCTCAAAATATGCCTTCAGTCTTTCGATAACTCGCTCCTTCTTCTCTGATCTGTTACTGCCGCCAACTCGTGATACTGGAGGAAGAATCTTATCAATGTCTGTACCAATGGTCTTGATTTCTCCGATACGGAAAGCATATTCTATGAACCCTCTTGTCGCTTCTTCCTGTAACTCTTCCTCATCAATGATAATAATAAGCTGCTGATCACGCTGAGCTGCAACATAGTTGTTCCATTCAGTCATAATGTCATCTACATCATTGATTCCGGCAATGAAGTTTTCGATAAGAGCTTTCTTGCTTCTAAGTTCAGGACTTGCTGCAATCGATTTCTTGATGGTAACAAGAATCTCTTTATCCTCGCAGTGGCTATCATGATACTTCTTTACCAGCATGAGAATGTAATCAATATTAATTTCAATCTGCTTGATAAGCTCAATTTCAAACACAATATCATCATCAATATTTACTGCTGTATGTTCTTCTCTCTTACGCTTCCACTCATCACGAAGATCCTGGTACTTTCCAAGGTAATCCTGCATATCACGGTCTGAAAGAAGCTCTTTTCCTGCAAACTCATCAAAAGAGCTAAGCAGATTTCTCATTCTAAGGATTGCACCAAACAATAAGAATTTGTACTATTCTCACAATCAAGTACAATTTGATATAACTCATTAATTTCACTCTTTGATAGGGCTGTATTATCTCTTTCTTTTTTTGCCCTACATAAACTACTTGGTAAAACCTCTTCCAATGTAACTTTTGCTTCTTCTAATGTAACCATTAGCCTTCTCTCTCCTTCCGAATTTAAAAATTGATAACTATATTCTATCACAAATTTAATACCTATACTATGATAAAAAATAAAAGAGCCTGATTTGTTCAATCAGACTCTTTGAAAATATGTTTATAAAAAGTAGCTATTAATAACAGGATTATTAAGACCGAACCACTACTTAAGGATTGTACCTGGTGCGAGGATTTTTTCGGGATTGTATTGTCATTTTGTTGTCACGAACTCTCAAATCAATTATATTCCCACTAATACTTTATCAATAGTAATTCTTTTAAATCTTTTATCATCATTTCATATTTTCTTTTCAATGAATCAAAATATGTATAGGAATATATCCAAATACTAGCTGCTGCAACAAAAACAAGCAAAAATGTGGCCAAATATATCCAATTTGTAAAATCTATGCCAATCAATCCCATATTTTCAAATGAAATTGCTAGAACACCTGCAAAAGCAGAGAAAATAGTTAAAATAATACCATTACGTCTTTTTTCCTCTTCATTCTTCTTATTTACATACTCTTGATAAATACTTATTAGTTCATTCAGCTTTTCTTCAGTCTTTATACCAAATTCTGTAACCAAAACGCTTTCCAATATTTCAAGCTTTTTCTTATGAGAATCCACATATTTATCCATATGTTTCTTTTGGTCCCTATTGTCTATCCTCAAAAGTACAAACAATGCAACCACACAAACAATAACACCAATAAAATACCATAGTAGTTTTGGAAATAATAACATTGTCAAAATCATTTCTGCACATGCCGCGAACATTACTACCAAGCATGTAATAACAATCCTTTTAACTTTTGGCTCAAACCTGTCAAATCCTTGTTCCACATCTGAACACTTCTTTTTTGCTTCTTGATATAGTTTTAAAATGTAATACTCCATATTTTATTCCTTCCATATAGCAAATATCTAAACTATCCTACTGATTTATAATTATATGACATAACTCATTCAAATCTTTATAACGCTTTAACATTCTGATATACCTCATATAATTTTTTCGATGACATATCTAAAATTGGCTCAAACATAAATGAATTTAAGTGAATATTTTCTGGTGTTATCATTGCAACAATATCCAAAATACTCATAACTCCATCATTTATATTATCCCTATATGCCCTAATCAACCATGCACTTTGATTTTTCTTGGAATAAATATTGTTAATAATATCATTTCCATTAGGGACATCCGACAGTATTCTATTTTTCATATATAATTCCGCTTTCAATCGTATAGCCATTGAAAGAATTAATTTGTTTTCTATTTCAAGTCTTTCAATATCTGTAATTTTATCAGCTTCTGTCATAATCAAATCATAAATTAATTCATTTTCTCTTCCATCTGCAAAATTCACATTATTCTTCTTACACCAATACTGATTAATAATGTCTTGCACCTGCTTCAAAGTAATAGTTTGCGTATCATTTTTATAATGTAATACGCTCGTCAACAATATATAGTCCAAATTTGTATCATCTTCTGTATACTCAATTAAACTCCTCACAAACGGAATGGAGGCAACCACTATATCATCATGCCCACCCTCTTCCAATTTTTTCTTATAATTAGAAAAAATATTTCTAGTATATTGTCCTTTCTCGAATTTTATTTCTCCTTCATCGGAATAGGCAATAAATGAATTGCCTCGTTTTGTTATTCTTGAAGCCAAAGTTCTATAAAAATCAAAATTGTGCGTTAAAACTAAAACTTTAAAGGTCTTTTGCCCAGAGGCATTTGTAAATGATGCAATATCGCTAATATACTCAATAATAGCATACTTATTTTTGTAATCAAACGATTCTGATATGTCATCCATTATAAGCAACTTTTCATTTCCTTCTTTTTGCGCAACAAGAATTTGAAATATCATATTAAGAATATAGTATGCACGCCTTTCTCCCGTGCTAAGTACATCCTCTATCAATCGTTCCTTTGAAATTTCTTTACTTCCCCTGTTGTCAAAAAATGTGTATTTAAAGCTTGGTAGTTCTTGATTTAATATTACATCCTCTTGATTGGAAGGTTCTATCAAAAAAGGGACATAAAATCTTTGTGCGAATAAATCTAATGCTTTCTTCCAATCCGTTGTTTCCTCTTTTGCTTTATCCCTCAATTTAGACAACTCTTCTTGTGCTTTTTTATACTCAGTTAATAATTCCCGAAGCATTACCTCACAACTTGCAAAAGCCTTAATCCAAACTTTCTTTTTAAACAAATTCACATCTTTATACTCGGCCACTACATCTGGATGTTTTTGCAAAAACTCATTGAATGCTTGAGTATCTTTATTCTTACTTATTAGCTTATTTATTTTCTCAAACAATTCCTTGAGCTCTTTTGTGTTTAATACTTGTTCTTTTTCTTTTGCAATTATCTCATCCAACTCTTTTTGGCTTTTTACTACTACCGCTATACTGCCATCCTTCGCATTTAATGTTATCTCATTTTTAGCCTCAAAAAAGCCATTACCATTTAATGTATTACTGATATTCCCGTAGTTATTATGGTCTATTACTCCTCTCTGCATAAATAACGATTTATCTACTAATTCACTATACTTTTTCTCATACTCTTCTAATAGTTCTGCTGTCTTTCCAGTTGTAACCATGGAATATACTTTATCATTAAATAACGCATTATAATCCAATTCATCTTCTTTTAGTAAACATTTCATTGCTGGGTCATGCAATAAAGTAAAAATACTTTCCAAACATAAATATTCTTCTTTTGATGAATACCCCCAATCAGCTAACATCATCCCACATGTATTAAAAGAACTTCTGGATGAATATTTCAATTTTTCTTTAATTTCCGAATATAAATTATCCCTTTTCTCTTCAATCGACTTATGAATTAATAAATATTGCTTGCGTAGCACATCATTCGCCATTAATAACCCCTGATTTTCATATACATTCTCTTCAAAAGGATTTATCACCATAATACTTTCATTGGGAATATTTGTATTATTTTCATCTACAATGCTATATGAACTGACACAACCAAAAACCTTTTCCTCTACTGGTCTTTTATCTCTTATCGCCTCAAATGTTTTAGCCAATGAAGACTTCATTGTTCCATTTGGTGCATATATAACAGCCACATTGTTATTAGAATAATCTATTGATTGATTTAATTTCTGTATTCCATAACAGTTTTCCAAATTCATTTTTAATCCATCCATTCCTTTTTCCCCTCCTATACAAGTACCTTTCCAATAACCCCATTCTCCATATCATCAATACTGTAAATCATATCCATAACCTCGAATGTCTCTCTCAAATTACCTCTTGCACTCTTCCAACCAATTCCATCTGTAAACCAAACAAAAGTAAATCCATCTATGGCACTAGCTTCCTGTGAAAGCATTTTATAACTTCTAGCAGTTTCATTTAACTTTGACCCACCACCAGTATAGAAATTTGTTTCTATTGCATATATCATTTTATCCGTCTTAACCACAAAATCAAATCTTTTTGCAGCTTTCCCATCATTAGACAATGCTGACAAATCAACACCCCATTTGTTTTCTATATCAACAAGATACATTTCCTTGTAATAATTAATATCACGTATAAATCCTGCTTCTTGTATGTATTTCTCAACCAAGTCCTCCATTAAATGTCCACCACGATTTTTACGTCCATTTGAATCCAGTCCAGTCTCTACGCCAGTTACATAATCCACTAAGTCTTTTATAATATGATTCTGTAGCAAATCAAACAACCCAGTCTTTTCCATAAAATAGGTGTACATCTCATAATACCTATGGCTATTCGGAGGATACTTGCCATAATCAAATTTATACAAAAATCCACCATTTTCATCTTGGCAGTATATCTCATTCTCTCTTTTTGCCAACAAGATTGGTATTGCCTTTAATATTTCTGGATATCGTTTTAATAAATTCACAAAATCTGTTTTTATATCCTTGCTACCGACAAGCGAATTTAATATATTTAATTCAATCTTTACTTCGTCTACATTTCTATAAACCTTCTCAAAATCCACATAATAATCATATGTCGATATACTTGGTCTGAACTTACTCAGCCACTCATCAAAATTTCTATTTGTCATTTGCCGCCTTCTCCAATCTCCTTTTGGATATCTCCAAGTATTCTTCACTTACATCTATTCCAATAAATTTCCGCCCAAATCGTACTGCCTCTACTCCGGTAGTTCCAGAACCACAAAATGGATCCAAGATAACTTGTCCTTCCTCCGTTGACGCCAGTACAATTTTTTCAAGCAAATATTCCGGTTTCTGCGTAGGGTGCTTACCTTCTGTTTTCTCCGAAGGTTTCGTCAGTGCACCGGTCCACACATCCTTAATCTGCTTTCCACCATTCATTTCTTTCATTTTCTGATAATTAAAAAAATGCCGAGACTTCTTATCATTCTTCTTTGCCCATAAAATGGTTTCCGTAGAATGTGTGAAGCATCGACATGCTAAGTTTGGTGGTGGATTTGTTTTCTGCCATGTTATGTTGTTGATTATCTTGAAGCTTTCCTGCTCCAATGCCATACCAATCGAATATATATTGTGTAATGTTCCTGATATCCATATTGTGCCGTTCGGCTTTAGTACTTTCTTACATAACTTAATCCACTTTCTATTAAACTTATGTTTTTCTTCGACGCCAGTTCCACTTTCCGAAAGCTTATCCCATGAGCCTTTATTTACTGAAACCATCTTTCCGCCCTGACAGGTAATGCCGTCATTGCTTAAAAAATAAGGCGGATCTGCAAATATCATATCAACAGATTCCGGTTCCATTTTTGTTAGAATTTTAAAGGAATCACCTAATATCAGTTGTGATTCTTCTGTCTCGTAGTATAATGGCACTTTCTTTATAAATAAGTTTTCCATTATCTCGACTCCTCTAATAATTGCATATAATCACTTCTTCGCCAACTCTATTAGATGCATCTGAATTAATCATACGCTTTACACTTACAACATCTATTTTATAGCCCTTATTACCATATAACTCACTTATCAAGTCTGTATTATGGTTTGTGAGCATACAGTAGCAACCTCTGGCTGTTAATTCATCGAAAAGATTTGCTAGCCGCTTATGGCTTTCCATGTCAAATCCCTCTTTGGTGTATGACTCAAAAGAAGTAGGATTCAATGGTGCATATGGGCTGTCTATAAATACAAAATCACCCTTCTTTGCGCCCTTGCAAGCTTCCTCAAAATCTCCATCGATGATAGTCACCCCCTGAAGATATTTTGAAATTTTCATAATGACATCCTCATCAACAGAAGCTCTACGGCTATTGTTGTACGGAACATTAAAAAGCCCCTTACCATTTACCCGATACAAGCCATTAAAACAATGCTTATTTATGAACACAAACAATGCAGCTAATTCCACATCATACTCTGCTTTCATCAGCTTGTCATTGTAATGTTCTCTGAGAGAATAATAATATTCTTTACCATCCTCCCACATTTCCGCATCAAGTTTATTTACTGCCTTCAGGAATGCTTCCGGCTCATCACATATCTTCTTGTATGCATTTATGAGTGCTTTGTTAATATCATTTATTAGAGCATTTGCAGGTAGCAATTCAAATGTAACTGCACCGCCACCCACAAATGGCTCATAATAATTATTATACTTTTCAGGCATTCTCTCCTTTATCTGTGGAATTAACTGACGCTTACCGCCAGCCCATTTCACAAATGGAGCTACACTCGAATTACACATTCTGATTCCTCTTCTCTATGTCCGCAAAAGGACAATCTTTAACATATCTATTATACTTGCAAACATACAAAATAACAACCAAAACTTTCACTCTTTGTGAATTAATTTACTTCTGAAATACGAATATATACTCATGTGCCAGAAGCAGAAAATTGTTGTTTTGTTTTTCCCAATAATCAGTAGAATGACAATTATGCTGCTCTTTAATTATAATCTCTTTATTCACAAATCCTGCCTGTAAAAAGCATTCCATCATACGAAATCCTAAAGGAATTACTTTTCCATATTTTCTTACATCCCCAATCATAACTGCACACATTTTACCTTTTTTCAGAACTCGAAATGATTCCTCTGCTACCTTTTTCATTTCAGATAAAAATTCATCTACAGCAAGCAATGAGATATCCCCTTCTATCCCATTACTGTATTTAATGATATTGGCATATGGTGGATGCGTACAGATAAAGTCAATTCGACTATCTTTGATAAAATGCAAATCTGTGGCATTCCCATTTCGTGTAAATATTTTTGATTTTGTTTCACATTGAAATTGTAAATTTGTTTCAGATATTGAAACGGATTGCGGATTTATATCAACACCTACCGCATGACGATTGAGTAGCTTTGCCTCTACCAAGGTTGTTCCACTACCCATAAATTGATCTAAGACCCAATCACCGGGATTAGAATAACGAAGCACCAGATTTCTTGGTACATATGGTGACCAATTCCCTCGATACTTTCCTGAATGCGTTGCCCAACTGCCCCTGTCCGGAAACGACCAGACTGTTGTTGGTTCAAGCCTAAAATTATTTGGTTGTAAACTTATAAGAAATACCTCCTTCTTTTATTTTGATTTATCTATTGTAACTCAATTTTTCTGGAAAATCCATGGTAATTTTCTTTCACTATAAGTGAATTTGTTTGAACTATATTTCATGCGATAATATTCACAAATAGTGAAAGAGGTACTGGTATGCATTTCGAAAACGATACAGACCTATATCGCGTTATAGGTGCAAATATAAAACATTACAGAGAACAAGCCAAATTAACACAATTACAACTTGCAGAGCGGGCAAAAATCAGCATCAGCTATCTATCAAAAATCGAAGCCGCCGGCTGTGATAAGAGTCTTTCTATATCTGTATTGAACCAGATTGCAAATGCACTTGGTGTTGAGATCAGCGAATTTTTTAAGGAGGAAGATATCAAATGACCTATGATGAAATGAAAGAAATTGTTTTAGACCTTTCTTTTGATACTATGACCGAAGTCTACAACAACGGAGAGCAGGCAATTCTAATTTATCGTCCCAGCACATTATCTGAACGATTTAAAAATTATGACGTTAATACAAATTTTCAAATTTTTCTTAGAATAGGTGATAACAAACCATTTCGTCCTAATCACTTGCGCCTGCTTATTGATTTAAAATTGCGTGCTAGAGAACTTTCACAATCCAAGGAAGAACTACTTATAGCATTTGACAAAATCTTTTATGGTGCGAATCCTTTAGACGCAATTAAGCCACTAACTCACATACCTTTTACGCAATATATCAATCCAATAGATATCACTGCTATATTAGCTCAATTATTCATAATCGAACAAGATATCGGATATGGTGGAAAGAGTACCTTTGACCCTCCATCATTATATATTCAAGGTTGGATACGAACCTTTATCTCATCCGAACAAGAAATTGATCAAATTATCTATAGAATTTGCAGAAATACTCCACCTGCCGTGAAATATACCTGTCAAGATAATAAGAATCATCCAAAATATAACACGAATGCAGAATGTCTATGGTATATATAAATAGTTTTTGGTTTCTTTACAAGAAAAAATAGCAAAAGAAAGGATGAAAAAATAATGAGTGCAATAGATTTTGATATTTTTTACAAAAACATGGGATTCTCTTCGTATCCTTTTCGTGACAGAACTGCTGAAAAGGAAAATACAAAACTTCTATTTATCAAACCAATTGACTATAGCATGTTTGTAGATGCATTCAATGCTTCGCAAACATGCATAATCAATGGTAACAGAGGAACTGGAAAAACAATCATAGAGAAAGACTTAGAGACCAAATTAGAGGCAAATTCTTTAACTTGTACCATTACAAATTATGAAACCGTTGCCTTAGAAAATAATATTTTAGATTATTATTCTCTTATTCTTCAGAAGATTACTCAAAGCCTTTTAGTCTATTTGTTTAAAAATAAAAAGACATTCAAAAAACTAACAAACGACGAACGAATACTAATATCTTTTTTAATTATGAAATATGGAGATTCTATAACAGATTCTCAACTAAAGCACCAAATCGAAAACATACAATTATCCATGTGGCAACGCATAGTAAATAAGTTTTCAAAACCCATAACGTCAATACTTAATTACGGTGCAACCGCTTTAACAAATTTTGGAAATCACTTTCTTACCCAGCACTTTGGTGCGTACCTACCTTCAATTGATGAAAGTCAAGTAAAAGAAATATTTCCAGAAATAAAATTTAGAACAGAGAATGATTTTAAATCTGTTGAAATTTCGTATTCATTATTATGCAAATCCCTAGAAACAATCAATAATATTATTGGAAAACCACCAATTGTATTTATGGATAAATTTGACGAAGATATTCGTATTGAAAACGATGCTGAAGTCCTTGCTATATTCACTAAAGAATTGCTTTGCGATAATAATTTGTTACTCAATCCTAATATTCAAATTATAGTCTCTATGTGGAAAATATCTTTTTCACAACTAGAAACTTCGTTTAGACGTTCGAAGCATTACGTTTATGATATTACCTGGAACAGGCAACAATTAGAAAATGTTCTCAATCAACGAATTAGTGTATTTTCAAATAATACACAAAAAAATTATCGTTCTCTCTTTACAAATGCAACAGAAGAAGATTTTGAAAATATTTTTGAGTTATGTAATTCCAACCCTCGTGACTTATGGGACATTTTTGATAAGTTATTTCATGCTCAGTTTGAACTTGATAGTAGCTGTACATCCATTTCACATGAAGCCATAGTCAACGGCTTACAGTGTTTCGTCGAGAACTTTTCTTTTTATGAATACTATCCAAGAAAGAAAAATGCGAGAAAAAACACCAACGATATCTACTCATACATTAAACATCTTTTAACTTTAAATAACACGATTGAGTTTACAAACGATGAATTACGTACTTCTGCTGCTACTGGTGGTTCAACAACTAATTATATAACTGGTATGATGAATATCGGATTAGTATCCAAAACCGACGCTAAAAGACCTGGTGGATCTATCATCTATAAAATTAACGATCCCAAGGTTCAGTATGCAATTAATAACAAAATCGAAATTCAACATTCATAAATAAGTATCATACAGGTATCACACACATTAAAAAAGCTCCAAGAACCGCTTAAAATAAGCATTCTTGGAGTTTTTCCGACTACTCAAACTCCAGACCGACAGTAAAAGCTATTAGCAAAAATCCTTGATTTTAGGGCATTTTCAAGAAGTATTAGACACTAAAGAACAATAAAAAAAAGAAAAATAATGCAATAAAAATGCAATGAAGTACAACCATGTTTCTTTTATTAGCAACCTTAATATCTCATAATCTAGCGATTTTTTTTCGCTTGACTTTTTCATCATATGGTGCTACCATAAAAATGTAGTCAGCGAAAAAAATTCGCAATCTGATATGATTGCGGGAAAGGAGACACTTATGAAAAAAAGCTCTGATCGGAAAAAGTTTTTTCTTAAGCGTTGGCTGAAATTGGCGTTTTTCCTGCAATGGGTGGAAAAACATCCTCTAATAGACAGAATTGTTCTGTTTATTGTTAAAATCGTCATTTATATTCTAACACGCAAGTAAAAAATTGTAAAATGGATTTGCCAGCTATCTTATTAGATAGATGGCTGGCAGAATAATCCATTTAAAAATCAGAGTATAATAAAATTATTGACTAATTTATAGAAAGGAGGTATTAGGAGTGGAACGGACAATATCGAGAAATAATGTTGGCGAAATTTTAAGGTTATTACGAATATCATTTGATCTTTCAATATCTGATTTATCGGAAAAAACAAAGATTTCAAAATCGTATATTACCGAAATAGAAAAAGGAACTAAAACGCCATCTGAAAAAATTATTAAAAATTATAGTACTGGACTAAAAATTCCAGAAGACACCTTAAATTATTTGCTAAATAGTTATTCTCAAAAGCATTTGTCTTACCAAAAATTATTGCTAGAAATATTAAAAAAAATATCAAAACTATAATTTGGGTAAATTTAATTTAATTTAAAGGAGTGAATTTAATGCATAAAATAAATTTAATATTTATAAACACTTGTAATCAACTAGCAATTTCAAGAAGCAAACAAGGTTAATTTTATATTCTAACATTTGTCTTAACAAAATTATTATATAGAAAATTTGAGAATATAAATTATTTAAGAAAGAGGTGATCTTATGAAAAAAAGAGTTTATTATTTATAGATACTCATAATAGATTATCTATTCAAAATAAATAGCCAAATTTAATTTTATAGAATATTTTCAAATATTTACTAAAAGGAGGTTATTTCAACTGAATAACATTAACTAGCTAAATTATATTTTATCAATTAATGCGTCCTATTTCTTTTATGATTTAGGACGCATTATAATTCCCTAAAAAACAGACGTTCAATACATGAGCGTCTATTTTTTTTACCCCAAAACCAGAAAGGAGCTGATACACCATGCCTGTATTCCGAGTGGAAAAGACAAGCAGCTACACCGTTATGTCGAACCACCACCTGCGCAACCCAGATTTAACCCTAAAGGCAAAGGGACTTCTTTCTCTTATGCTCTCACTTCCCGAAAATTGGGACTACACCTTAAAGGGGCTATCCTGTATCTGCCGGGAAAATGTTGACGCTATCCGCACCGCTGTATGGGAGCTGGAAAAAGCCGGGTACGCTACAATCAAGCTACCAAAGGGCATCAACAATGCTAATATCCCAATGAAAATCGAAATGATCTCATAAACCGTCATCGGCGCCACCTCTACACTCCGCTCCGGTCGGCGCTAAACAATCGTCCCCCCCGACGCTTAACGCCCTGTCATGGGTACTTTCCTTAGATAGTATCCTAACATAAGAGCTAATGCTTCTGCCAGGATAAATAAAAATTATTGATTATTCCTCTACGTCGCAAAATACTATTTAGCATCGGTTACAATCGGAAAGTTCATTTCAACAATAAACTCTTTTTTTTCTATTTTTGCTTCAATCTCTCCATCCATCCGACTAACCAACTCCTTTGCAATAGATAGTCCCAATCCAGTAGATGTTTTACTTCTGGCAACATCTGCTTTATAAAATCGCTCAAATACCTGATCTATATTAATCTGTTCTGGATGTGTAACCTGATTGCTGATTCTAAGCACCGCCTGATTTTGATCACGTTCCAACACAATGCTAATCTTCTTTTCTCCATGATCCAGCCCATTTTTTATCACATTCTGGATAACACGGCGGAGTCCCTGCCTGTTTCCATGTATATACAACTGTTCTTCCGTAATCTGAATATCCGGCTGAATTTCCATTCTTACCCATTCATCATAGTATGAAAAAACTGTTTCTTTCAAAATCCGGTTCATACAGCACAATGTCAATTCCAAACTGTAAGATTCGTTTTTTAACTTTGTAAACATAAAAAGTTCTTCCAACATTTCATTCAGACTATGAATTCTTTCGTGGATAATGCTTAAATAACGTTTCTGATCCTCTATATTTTCACATTCTTCCATTAGCTGGAAATATCCGTCCAAAGATGTCAGTGGTGTGCGGATATCATGAGAAAGATTTGTATAAGTGTCCGTAATCAGAGCTTCTTTCTCCTGATAATGCTGCTTCTCTTTTCTTCGCAGTTCCAGAAGCTCATTCAACTTGTCAGAAAGCTTTCCTATTCCACCCACATCAAATTCATGGTTAATCAACATGTTACTGTCATGTTTCATCATAAACGCCAATTGGCGGCAGATGTCTTTCACCTGCCGCTGGTATTTCCACATAACAATAAATTGTAAGATAATAATTCCTGCTAATATCCCAATTACGATATACATCCGTTAAATATCCCTCTTTTGAAAAACAACGCTGCTTACTGATATCATCATAACGATGAACACTATTGCCACACCAAATGCCGCCAAACACTCATTTCCACTCGGATTCATAGGAAGCAGTGATAATTTTCCTGTTATCGTATACTTATAAATCTGGAAATTCTGAATTCCTATTTTTTGAATAGCACTATTGATCACCCCATACACAATGGTCATTACATTCATGCTAAGACAGACAGCAATGACCATGCTGATTACATTATTTTTCAAAATAATTGCAATCGCCATACAAATCAGCACAAGTGCATAATGAAGAGCCAGTTCAGTCACAAAATAAGATAAAATTGCCTTTGTATTTCCCCATTCCAATTCCCCGAAAACAATACCATTCGCCGCTGCCTGAAATAAGAATGCACCTGCCATTGTCAGTACCGTAAAGACAGCCAAGGCAATTGCCCTGGAAAAAATCAGAGTTCCTCTATTTCTAACCTGACCTCCTATATTCTTAATATATCCGCTACTGATATCCGCTGTTGAAAACAGAACAGTAAAAATCACCAAAAGCAGTGCATACAATTTTCCTTGGGAATTGGCAAAAAAGATATCATATACCGTCACCTTTTCTCCCGGCTCCGTAGGCAGCGTTACCATCATTCCCACATTAATATTATCCACAGCAGGTTCAGTAACCTGCTCCTGTTTCATGGCATCCTTTTCAGTCAAAAGCTCATAATCTGTCTTGCATAAAGATGTTGTAATCAATAATATTGCTGCCAGTACGATCCAGATTACATACATACTTTTGGTTTTAAGCATCCGGTATAAATCCATTTTTATTATATTAAGCATGATCCGCACCTCCCGTCAGATTCAGAAAATAAGTTTCCAGTTCTTCACTGGTTATGGAAATCCCTTTTACCGGAATTCCTGACTTTGCAAGTTCCATATTCAACGCTGCACTTTCATTCAATCGTTCAAAAATATGAATATGCTCTTTATCTGTTACCTGATAGTTGGTAAATCCCATAGAATCCATCACCGGAATCGCCTGTTTCGGATGATCCAATGTCAACTCTATCCGTTCACTGCATCTTCTTATTAATTCTTCTCTTGTAATTTCCTGTAATAAACTTCCATTATGAATAATTCCATAATCAGTAGCAATCTTCGATAATTCCTCAAGAATATGACTGGAAATGCATATTGTCATATTCTTCTCTTTCTGAAGTCTCTGAATCGTATCCCGGATCTCTGCAATACCCTGTGGATCCAATCCATTGATTGGCTCATCAAGAACTAATAAATCTGGTTCTCCAACCAAAGCAAGACCAATTCCCAAACGCTGTTTCATTCCAAGTGAAAAATGTTTTGTTTTTTTCTTTCCCACATCCTCCAGACCGATAATTCTCAATATTTCTTCAATATAACTTTTTTTCTTTATTCCAAACAGCTTGCATTTGATATTCAGATTTTCATATGCAGTCATATTTCCATAAAGTCCCGGTGCCTCAATCAGACATCCTATCCGTGATCGAACTTTTTGCAAATCCTTTCCCTTGTATCCGAACATCTCGATTTCTCCACAAGTTGGCTTGGAAAGTCCACTGATCATCTTCAGACAAGTTGTCTTCCCAGCTCCATTCCGACCGATAAAACCATAAATAGCACCTTTTTTAATATGCATATTGACACTGTCCACAGCTTTATGGTGTCCATATTGCTTAGTCAAATTTCTTGTTTCCAATAACATTTCGCTCAAGTTTTTCATCTCCTTTTTCTTATCTGCATTTATCATAAAGGAATAATCCTAATCAAACGCAAATAAATAGTAAAAAAAGAGTAAAGATTATAGATGAAGACGATAACCGATTCCCCAGACTGTTTCAATATATTCCTCAGATGTAACTGTTTTTATCTTTTTACGAATATTGCTTATATGTACATCCAGAGTTTTTGTTTCACCCATATATGGTTCGTCCCACGCATATTCAAAAATGTCCTCTTTACTGAAAACCTGCTTCGGATTTCTGAGCAGTAATTCTAAAATCGCAAACTCCTGTCTTGTTATCTTAGGAAGTATTTTTCCACCAATGCTGACCTGAAAAGTAGCTTTGTTCAATACCATCTCTCTGAACGAAAGGTTAGATTCTTTTATTTCCTTTTCTTCTGTATGACGAAGCTGTACCTGAATTCTTGCCAGTACCTCTCTGATTTCAAAAGGTTTCGTTATATAATCATCAGCCCCACTAGTTAAAACCTTTACCTTTTCATCCAAGCTATCTTTCGCAGTCAAAACAATAACCGGAAGATTTCCCTTTTTCCGTATTTCCTCCAGAACTGCTTCTCCTGTAATTCCCGGCAACATCAAATCCAGCAACACCAGTGCATAGCTATGCTCCTGCATATTCAAAAGCAGCTTTGCCTCAGTTCCGGAAAACGCCTGCTCACAGGAATAGCCTGCTTTGGATAATGCTTCCTGAAGCAGATTATTGATATTTGTATCATCTTCTACAATCAGTATTTTCTGCATGATAGTTCTCTCCTCTATTTTACACTGTAAAAACATTATTTTCTTGCATTATACGCTTTTCCCTTTTCCCCCGCAATTACTACCCACAGATCTCTGGAATTCTCCAGTACATAACATACTTTTTGTTCCAGCTGAACTTATAATTTTCAGTATTGCTGTGCTTCCAAGATGCATATATCACTTTTTCCTTACCATTATGCCTTTATTTCTCCATCAGTGCTTTCGCAACCCTTATCCCGCCCACAAATAGAGCCAAACCAGAGCCATTCGATAAAACAAATGCCGGAAGCCCGCATACCAAAATACAGGCTTTCGGCATTTTAGTCCGTTATTCAAACTCCTCTTTGTAAAGTTGTTTCGTGGTGTTTATCGTTGGTTTTTAAAGCAGGAATCGGGAAGTTTTGTCCGTTTTCTACCTGTTGCGTAGTTTTTCCTGAGATTGTATTGTCATTTTGTTGTCACACATTGATTTAGAATCTAATTCCTAACAAACCACCCGTTTCTTGCTCATCAGAAATTTTAAGCACAATAGACTTATCAAACTCCTTTGAAAAATCTTCATCAAATTCTCTATACGGAATCATATCTGAGTTTATAAGACTAATGTACTGCAATCCAACTTCTTCACATTTAATTTTTGCGAGCATTAACGCACGTGCAACTTGTCGTTCATCAACCCCATCAAATATGGTACTATCATGAATAAGAAAATCTGGGAAAAAATTTCTTTCCATTCCCAATTCAGCAATTACCATGTCATAACAAAATACCTTCATGTATCCCACACCTTGGCTTCTAGAATTTTTTATTTCTACATCAAAATCATAGCCTGTTTCTTTCAAATCTACTGTTAATGTACCTGCGTGAGGGTATAAGAATTCTGTATTGCTTTTAAATAATGATATTGCTTTTTCTCTTAATGAAACTCTTTCATTATAATCTTGTCTAGACTTTATCAACAATTCTTGATTTTCAATCTTCAAGTGACTTTTACTGTCTTCAATATATTGTATTGATTCTAATCTTTTTTTAGCATCCTCAAGCAAAGTCTTGGAAGTGGCATATCTATCTTGTAATAAAACATACTCTTCTAATGCTCCATGCGTTTCTAAGATTTTCATTAACTCCGCTCGTTTACCATCCATTGTTTGAATCTTATTTTGGATTTCACACACTTGCCTTTTTAATCTCAATAATTCTTCACTTAAATAATTCTTTCTATTAACAAGAATTTCTTTATGAAATCCCATGACTTCGTCTAATGTTTTATTAATTCTATCACCAAACAGAACTCCTGCTTCCTCATATACTCTTTTAATGTCCTCTATAGACAAATCAATTTCTTCTGTTTCTATACTTGCCTCATATCTATTAATTAATCTCTCTTGTGTAATAAGTTCATTTGTCAGCTCATGTATCTGGTTTGTATATGAATTTACTTCTGTTGATATTTCTTGATATTGAGGAAGAACTTTAAAACTATCCAGTTGCCTTTTTAATTCGTCCGTTTCTTTTTGTCTAGAAAAAACTTCCGTACTTAATTCACCAATATTTAAATTTAATTCACCCAGAACACCAGTTTTTGCTGCACTCTTATAATTTTCTATTCCTTTTTTCTTATCCTTAATTTTTTGAAACTCAGCCGCATAATCTAAATTTAGATTCAAAAAATAAGCATTACAGATTTGACGACTATGTGCTTTCTGTTTCCCAAAGAAGTCAAACGGATTAGAAAACCCATCGACTCCCCTTCTTATTGAATATGAAATCAGTTCTCTAAAAGACGGGTAATAAGAATTCTCTCCTTTCTGTATCAATCCATACATCTTTTCAAGCATATACTTATTAAAATTTGAGACAGTAAAATAGTAATTATGTTGTTTTTTATCATACTTATATTCTTCTCCTATTTTATCTACACTACCATCAACAATATATATTTTCGAAGGGCTATCAACGAACCTTTCAAAAGAATACTTTTCTTTTTTAATCTCAATATCAATCGTAAAAGACCACCCTTTTAAATTTTCATTCCTAAATATGCTTCCTTTTCCAACTCGTGCTCCTAAGCAAAAATGGATTATCTCAATTAAAGTTGTTTTTCCTGCCCCATTTCTAGATTTTAGCTTACCATTTGCAACATCGTTTATTCGATCAGCTACTATAATATTATACCCTTTATTTAGTTTTACCGTTTTAAAACTTGGGTGATTGCTCTTAATTGCTAAAATCATATGTCACACCTCGTATTATATAGTAGTAGTTTTTAGAGACCATCTCCAAGGTCTTAATAAC
>ERZ780148.643-NODE-643-length-27905-cov-2.994973_pt1 | contig 27905 bp, 19 predicted proteins | sample MGYA00510984_ERZ780148 | MGnify/ENA primary metagenome ERZ780148 (study PRJEB29588, sample SAMEA2160902) | human gut metagenome | biome: human gut; feature: human-associated habitat; material: faeces | place: Denmark | collected 2008/2010 ...
TTAATCATGCCAATATGGTAGCCGTTGGCAAAAGATGAATAATTGGTATGAGTAGTATAAAAGTTCCAATCACAAAGACAGATAAAGGCGGTTTTCAAGTAACTATTGACTTGAACTTATATAGTGAAAAGGCTATAACAGCTACCATTTACAAATACACAGACAAGTTCTTTGTTTATCAGAATATAATGCCAAATAATGATAAACAAGTTAGCGTAACATTTGAATCCAAAGAAGATAAACTTGATGAGAGTATCGTCAAGCAATTCTGTAATGATTTAATTGATCAACAGCTTCGTGAAATAACGACAGAGAAGTTTGGACATATTCGTGATTTAATTGTAGAGGAAGCATTTAAACCAGTTTGCCAATGAGACAGTTTATAGTTGTTTGTATGTTGCTTTTTTTATTGCCTTTCAATATCTGGGGACAAAGGACATCTAAAGCATCTTCTTCGACAACTGATTCTTTATTTAATGATGCTGCAAGGCAGTATTATGTTAAGAAACTGCATGGGGAAGATGTAAGAGGATTAAAGGCATCCTTCAACGGCAATGTTACCATAGAGTTTGGGAAAAGGAAGCATCAAGTTTATAATGTAACAGTTATATATTCTACGGCTGTTTCGATAGGTCTGCTCCGAGAATTCTCCATATCGTCCCAATTGAAGAAAGTTTATCCTGTCGGGGATGGCCATAAACAATTTCATTACATCCATGAAGACTTTTTCAAATGGTTTGTGTATATTTGCTACTGATTTGAGAGCCTCTTGGCACTCGGATTGGTATTGCATAAGAAGAGATTTTTTAGCCATAATCAGAAGGGGTTGTATACTTCTAATTTACTAATAATCATCGAATTATGCAATACTTTTCTTGTTTAATCTCAGCAAATTATCACATTGGAAAGCACACATAAATCTTACTGCTTGAAGATTCGTTTTTGACAATATTTCAATGAACTCGTTGGTGTATTGAACCGGAAAAACCGGTTCGAATGTTTAATTTTTAAAATCGGTAAAATTTACCGAAGTATTGTGTAATTATAAATGGCCCAAATTCCTTTATATTCCCAGTATGATAGTATGGACTGTGGTCCAACATGTCTCCGTATGATTGCGTCTTTCTACGGAAAGGATTTCTCATTAGAATACTTGCGAGATATGTGCTCTATTACTAACCGGGGGGTTACATTGCTCGGCTTAGACTATGCTGCTAAGCAAATTGGTTTTGAAACATTATGTGCAAAAGTTTCCTTATTACAGTTATGTAAAGATACACCATTGCCATGTATTATACATTGGAATAAGGAACACTTTGTTGTTTTGTATAAAATTTCACAACGTCGGAATAAAAAAATCTATCATGTTGCAGATCCAGTTGGAGCAAAGTTTAAGTATTCAGAAGAGGAATTTTCAGGATGCTGGGAACAAGGTAGCCAGTGCGGTATCGTGTTATGTTTAGAACCAACTGACAAGTTCTTTGCAAACGATATAAGGAACTCTTCATATTATGGATACAAATGGATTTTTAAATATATCAATCCTTATCAAGGAGCTCTCTCTCAAATGTTATTAGGGCTAATTGCTGGCTCTCTGTTGCTATTGATATTTCCTTTTTTAACTCAAGCGATTGTTGATTATGGTATTGGCTCGCAGAACCTGAAATTCATTTGGCTAATATTAATAGCACAATTGTTTCTTATCTTCGGAAATTCAGCTATTGAATTTATTCGAAATTGGATTCTTTTGCATATTGGAACACGCATAAACATATCATTGATTTCAGACTATATAATTAAATTAACAAAACTTCCTATTCGTTTCTTTGATACAAAAATGCTCGGTGATGTAATACAGAGGATTGGCGATCATACACGAATAAAAGATTTTATAACTGAGACCGGGTTAAGTTTAGTCTTCTCTATTTTCAATGTCATAATTTTAGGGACCATTGTCTTAATATACGATTGGAGGGTATTTCTGATATTTATTGGAGGTACTATATTATATCTGACATGGGTACTTATGTTCATGAAGAGACGAGCCATATTAGATAAAAAAGTTTTTGCTCAAAGTGCATCAAATCAAAGTAATGTGATACAACTGGTAATGGGCATGCAGGAGATAAAATTATGTGGATGTGAAGAAAAGAAACGTTGGGAATGGGAAAGAATTCAGGCTCAAATATATCAATTAGTATCCGATGGATTAACTCTATCGCAATATCAACAATCTGGTGCTATTCTTATATTGCAAATTAAAAACGCCTTAATCACAGCACTAATAGCCTCTTTGACAATACAAGGAGAAATGACACTAGGAATGATGATGGCGATTCAATTTATAATTGGACAACTTAATAACCCTGTAGAACAATTAATTTCTTTTGTCCGGAAATATCAGGATGCTAAACTTAGTTTGGAACGCTTAAATGACATCTATGCAATCAACGATGAGATAATAGAAAAAACATCGTTAATTAAATCTATTCCTTATGAAACTATACGAATTAGTAATCTATGTTTCAAGTATGATAAATTAGCAACATACTACACACTCAATAATATTACATTTGATATTCCTAAAGGAAAAAACACCGCAATAGTTGGATTAAGTGGTAGTGGAAAAACCACATTGCTTAAAATGATATTAGGTTTCTACAAACCAGATGAGGGGACAATTAAGATAGGCAATCAGGATGTACTCAATTATGACCTACGTGAATGGAGAATGCGTTGTGGTGTGGTTATGCAAGACGGATTTATTTTTTCTGATACAATCGCTGGTAATATTGCTCCAGGAGTTGAAATGCCAAATAAATTTAAACTTGATAATGCTGCCAAGATAGCTAATATTTTGGATTTTATCCATAGTCTCCCGATGGGTTATCAAACTATGATAGGCACTGATGGTTTAGGGCTAAGCGCGGGGCAAAAGCAGAGAATCTTAATTGCAAGAGCTGTCTATAAAGATCCTGATTACATTTTAATGGATGAGGCTACTAATGCTTTAGATGCCGAGAATGAATCAGAAATCATATGTAATATGAATAACTTCTTGAGAGGTAGAACCGCTGTTATTATAGCACATCGTTTGAGTACAATACGAAACGCCAATAATATTATTGTTTTAGGTAACGGCTCTGTTGTTGAACAAGGAACTCACGAAGAATTAGTGAGTAGGAACGGTATATATCATACGCTAGTCAAGAATCAACTTAATATATAATATGGAAGAACACAATAATTTAAGCAATAGATGTCCTGAATTGCAGAACATATTAGATTCATCATTTGGCTTCCGTTTTAAATGGGGAACTTTACTCGTGATACTATTTATACTTCTAATCTTGGCATTGAGTTTTTTTGTAAGCATAAGAGAGCAGCAAACACTTTATGCTGAATGTAAAGCTTGTCAAAAACAAGAACATTTATGGATAAGTACATTATATGTAAGAAATACAAAGACACAATTAAAAAATGAGCAGAAGGTTTTCATTCAAAATGATACCCTCAAATTTAGTGGGGTCGTTTGTTCGATTGAACAAACTCAAGATGGAACTTACGTCCTAATTCGCACAACACATCCAATCGACAAATCAACAAAGAATAATTATATTATAACATATATCAGTACATCTACATTAGGAGAAATTATTCTATCATCAATCCGAGATTTAATATAAACATTTTGCCTGCCACTATTATATATCAGTAGCAGGCAAAATACCTACCGCCTACGCAAAGGAAATCAAGAACGACACCCTGCAAAAATGTATTGACCGTTTGAAGTAATGGGAACAGAACCCGAATTGTCCGTGTGAGATTGAACTCTACTATGACTCGGCTCCGCACTCATTCGGATTCCGACAGGTCTATCCCGATGGCAGAACGGGGATTGTCGGAGGCTTGCTCTATCACGGACAACCTGACCAATCTTTTCCAAAATTAGTCGAACCGTCGGTACGGAAGGATACGGAAGCCATATATTTTCCACTGTAATTGTAATTTATTTCCGAAAATACCGAAAAACTACCCGCATCACTCTCTGTCCCCGTCGGCACCACTCCGGCATCGTTTTTTCTCCCTTGTTTGGCAAATCCTCCGACATTCCGTTCCCCCGCAATCAGCTGGTCATACATTTCTACATGGGAGGTGCGGCTGTGGCGTTCATACCACTCCTGGCCCAGCAAACCACCCAGACTATGCTCTCCGAAACGATGTTGCAAACGCAATATATTGGAGGTCAAAAAACTCCAGCTTCGTCCGTCATCCACTTTCAGCGTACCGTTACTCACATTATTACTGCTATGATTACCGCTATAAGTCCGGCTATCCAGATATTCATTGGCATTCGTATTGATTAAAGTAAAGGTATTGGTGGAACTCAAAGTCAGCCATGAAAAAGGCTTCAATATCCCTGAAAAGGAACCGAACAAATTATTCCGTAATTCTGTCAGGTCATTGTATGCATTGTCCCGCAGAGGATTCACCAAAGCTTCGGCACTCATCACCATGTCACTCCACGCCTCCATATTGTATTTTAAAGTCCCGTCTTCATTATAAGGCGATATCCAGGGATGAATACTCTCCATAGTAACCAAACCGGTATAAGGGCTCACACTTTTCTGAAACGTACCGTTCATGTTTACCCCGAAGCTCAGAAATTCGGTGATATCGAAATCCATCCTTGCCTTAAACAGATGACGGGTCAAGTCGTAGCCCACCTGAGTCCCCTTCTCATCGTAATAATTGTAGGAAAAATAATATTGCATTTTATCTCCTCCGCCACGGATACTCATGGCCACATCTTTACTCAATCCGGTTCGGTAAGCCAAATCGCGCCAATCGGTTGTCTTCGTCAGATCGAAATTATTCCGTAGCACTCCCAGCGTATCCTGTACAAAAGTTTCCCGGTCTGCATACATCTCCCTCAAATTCTCGTTGGTATCCCACCAATTCCGTAATGTCATTTCCCCGAATTCCAACAATTCGGATGAATTCATATACTTCAGCCCGCCGAAAACAGGAGTACTGATTCCCATTTTCACATCCAGTGAAACGGTCATTTTATCCTTTATCCCTTTCCGGGTCGTCACCACGATCACGCCCGTCGCAGCCCTCGAACCGTAAATAGCCGTAGAAGCTGCATCTTTCAATACCGTAATATCCGCGATATCCGAAGGCGAAATGACCCCACTGATACTGGTATAATCCGTAATCACCCCATCGATCACAATCAAAGGAGTCGAACTGCTGCCACTACCGTCATCATTCCCGTAAAACGTTCCCAGTCCTCTCAGCAACAAAGCCCCGTCCTTTCCCGGCGTCCCGTCACTACCCGTAATCTGTAAACCGGTTGTATGGCCTTTCAAGGCATTCATCAGATTTCCGCCGGTCGCCGACTGTACGATATCCTTCCCCCGGAATTGCTGTACCGCCCCGGTCATTTCACTCACTTTACGGGTAGAATAACCGGTTACAATCACTTCTTCCATTTCGGCAATCTCTTCTTTTAATATCACATCCAACACTTTCTGATCCCGGACAACCCTTTCCTGCTCCTGCATACCTACGAATGAAAAAAGGATGCGAATCTCTTTATCTGCAGGAAGTTCCAAACGATAACCACCGTTCTGGTCCGTCGCCACCCCCAGGGTCGTTCCTTTTATCCTGACCGTAACCCCGGGCAAGGGCCTTCCTCCGCAATCCTTCACCGTCCCTTGCAGCACCCGAACATGCCGAGGAATTTCAGGCGCATACACAGCCGCCCCTTTACGGATGACCACCACCTGGTCGACTATTTCATAATCGTATCCCCTGGATTTGAGCAAAGCATCCAAAACCTGCTCTGCCGTTGCTTCTTTCAATTCCAAAGTCACCTTTTCACCGGTATTTAAAACACCTTTACGATACACAAATTCATAACCGGTTTGAGTAGTCAGAAAATCCATATCTATTCCTTGACAATGACCGTGCGATTCTGAATATGAAATTGCACTTCACCGGTCTTTTCTAAAATATTCAATACCTGCTGTAATTCAGCATACCGGGGTACACTTCCTTTAAAAACCTTGTTTTTCAATGCCGGATTCTGATAGAAAACTGTGATATCGTACCACCGGGCCAGCTTCTGCATAATTTGCTCCAGGGTCTGTTCTTCCAAAATAAATTTCCCCTTTTTCCAACTGATTATTTTATCGACATCGACCTGTTGCCTGATCATCGAGCCGTCACCGGTATCCAACACACACTGCTCACCGGGTAACAAAGTCATATCCCTGCCGGTAGTTGCTACTTTTACTTTCCCGTTTACTAATGTCGTATAGACATGTACCTCGTCTTTGTACCCCGAAACGTTAAATTCCGTACCCAACACTTCGATGACCTGATTGCGGATTTCTACGCGAAAAGGAAGTGATGGATTTTTCTTTACTTGAAAATAAGCTTCCCCTTCTAATACGACTTTTCTCTCTTTTCCCGAAAATTCAACGGGATAACGCAAACGGCTTTCTGCATTCAACCATACCTGGGTCCCATCTGCCAAAACCAAATCGAATTCTCCGCCACGGGGAATTTCTATTTCATTATACACCACTTTTCCTGATTTCTCATTTTTTTCCTGCCGGCTATCATAGGATAATTTCCGGTCGTCGGTCTTAGAAATCCTGACCTCTCCTTGTGTAATCGTTTGTTGCAAGGTATCCAAATGGATGAGTTCGCCGTTTCCCAAATGTAAAACAGCACGAGGCCCTCCTGCCAGAATGGGCCGGTCGACCGGAGGTTGCCGAAGCGAAGACTGCCGGTGAACCAACCAGAAGCTCCCCAACAAAATAAGGAATAGAGCTGCCACTCCACCGATCTGCCGCAGACGAAGGACTTGCCTGCGACGGGTAAAGCCGGCAATTTGTCTCTGCATATGCAGTAAAGGCTGCCGGGTATCGATACCGGACAACCGGGCAACAGATTCCGATAAATAGCGGGTATCCTGCAATTTTTGGTACAGGGTCTCATGTTCAGCAGATTGCCGGCGCCACTCCTCCAACACTTCATTTTCTTCCTCCGAAAGCGTTCCAAACCTTTCTTTCCCGATCAATTCGGAGATCTGAAAGACAGTATGTTCCAATTTTTCCATTTTAGCTCCTTCCTTAAAACATCCCTATAACGCAATCGATCTAAAATGGGGTAAAAAAAGACAATTTTTTTTGAATTTTTTTTATAAGGTAGCTAAAAATATCCGAAAGTGACTGATTCAGGCTATCGGTATTTCTTTCTCCCTATTTCTTTTATTTTTTTCCAAAACGGTGAAAGGCTTCTCAAACAATCTTCCACCCGGATGCCATACGCTTCAACAATTTCTCCAAGTTCTTTCTGATGAATAAAAAGGGCTGTGACCCACTGACGCTGATCGGCAGGAAGCCGGCTTATTTCTTTAAGAATGGCACTCCCCACTTGTTCTATCTCCGCTCTGAGTGAACGGTTATCGATAGAATCTTTTCTGTTATACAGAGCTCCGGCAGTTTGGAGCCAGACGACAGTCATATATTGAGAGAGCAACGAATCCTGCTCATTTTCAGTACTCATCAGCTTGCCGAACCGGACAGGAGTATACCATTTGTATCGCATTTTCAATTCATTCTGGATGGCCCAATGAATCGAACTTGCAAGGTATACACTGCTATATTTTTCCAATTCTTCGGCAGTTTTTTTTCCTGTTAAAACTTGCACAGCGATTATTCCGACCGACAACAATTCTTCGTAATCGATAAAATTCTGTTTACGGTCGATAAGATTTTTTTGCTCGGCCTGTGCAATAATCCGAACGATATCGAGATATTTTTTAGGAGGCTCTGAAAAAAGCATACTGGAAGAATCAGAAAAATCCGGATCAAAAGTGATGTTCTTATTATATTCTATTTTCTGTCCAACTATACTGATTGCCTGGCACAAAAAATTTACAACAGGCATAATATCTCTGTAACATGCTTCAAATGTTTTTCCCTGTTCTTTGGCTATTTCACTCACAAACTTCTGTTCATAAATGAGTTGTCGGGCAAGATCGCGGTGAGAAACAGGGATACTATCGATTGCCTGCAATAAAATACGGCTTGCATTCTCAATTTCAGACCGAAGATTATTCTCTTGAAACAAACCGATATGGTTATATAGTAAAACGATGGTCCGGTATATAGAAAGAAAAAGCATTTGATTTTGATTTAACCACTTATTTTCTTTTTTAATCTCCATTCTTTGATGAGGAATAACCTGTCCATACCATTTGTATCTTATCTGCAATTCATTTTGAATAGCCCATTGGATTGCAGTAGCCAAATAGAAAGCATTGTATTTTTCCAATTGTTCGGGGGTTTTATTCTTTATCATCACCTGAACGGCAATTATTCCGATAGCCAGTAGTTCTTCATATTCAGGCATTTCACAAGCATTAAAGAAACGGGCATGTTCTGTCCGGGCCACTGCCCGAACAATATCGATATAATTATTCAGTCTCTTACTGGAATCCGACAATTGGGTTTCCGGTATTCCATACAGCTTTTTATATAAATCAGACCGGCTCCGGTCAAACGCCGGGTCCATTTTAACCACCTTATTCCAGGCTTCGGCAGCTTTATCCCGCTGTCCCATCATCAGGTAGATTTCCCCTTTGGAATCGATGTAATTCGGATCGGCAGAATCCCGGGCAATCGCTTTGTCGATATAAACCATAGCTTTTGTAAAATCCTGTTTTACATACTGACCTTTTGCATACATATAAGCCAGCTGGTTATCAGCCTCCAAAATTTCCGCATCGGCAGCCCGAACATAAAAATCATAAGCATTCCGATAATCCCCGGCCCAATAATACAGTAAACCGAGCCGATAAGCTGCAACAGCACCCCCCTTTTCAAGCGCTTGTCTGAAACAAGCTGCCGCTTCTGCTAAATTACACTCGGCGTATACACTATCAGCTAAAATATGTCCTTTCAGATACCAATAAAAAGCTTTATGATCATCAGGTGTCACTTTATCTTTCAACAGGTCGTCGGCCAAATGATAAATGGCATATCCGGCAAGTCCGATGTTCTTCGAATCCTGAAGCATAAATTCGAAACGTTTATAAATGAAATCATAAAGCCATCCCTGTAATTTCCGGGTATTATCGGGAAGTATCAATAAAGTAGATTCAGGTACAGCCCCCTCAGCTACCATTTCCACATTTTCTCCCACCCGGATAGATTCCAAAGAAAAACAGCCGTAAAAAGCATTTTCACCGATCCCGGTGACACTCTTAGGTAGCGTAACCGACAATAACCGCTTATTATTTTTAAATGCATTAGCTCCGATCGATACGAGACGGTATTTCTCCTCTTTGTATTTTACAAACTCAGGTAAAACCAATTCTCCCTCAGGATCATTATAACTAATTATACTTTTAGGCCAAATAGCGACTGTTTTTTCCTGAGCCGACAATATTTTATAATAAATAGGATGTCCGGTCGTCGAGTCTGTAAAATCATAAAAAGAATTCAATCTTTTCTCTGCGTAGCGGCTACTATCATCAGCAGAGATCAGCGATAAAGCTTGTTCGTAACAGCTTCGCGCTTTCTCAAGATACTGAATCTCCTTGACCGAACAGTATTCATACAGATTTCCTAACATAATCAGTCCGGCATAGGATGGAAGTCGGGCAGCCTCGGTAACTTTAGCAAACAAGGTATCCGGATCATTCGAGTTATCCCCTTCCAGACAAAGCCATTGCCCTAATTGGGGTGCAAATTCGCCGGGAAAGGCTTTATTCAGCAGCCGGTAAACTTCTACCAGCTTATGAGTAGTTTCGATACGCTGATCGTTATAGTCCCAACCACCCATTTCATAAAGACCGACTTGCTGACGAAGTTTACCGGCCATCAATAATAAATCCTGCTGAGCCTCGTTTTTCATAGTCTGTCCGGCCTGAATCACCCTTTCACCGGTATTCCATTTATTCAACTGCTCGTTCGTCTGACCGATCAGTTCCAATTCCTCATATAAACGTATTCCCTCATCGATCTTGCCTTCTTCCACCAATTGCAAGGCCCGGCTTATTTTATCGTCCATTTCGTTCCGGTCGATACGGGCAAAGATTTCAACATAGGTATTTATATTACTGAGTTTTTCCTGATAAGATTTTTCCAGTTGTTTCAATTTTTCGGTTAGTTCCAATTCATTGGCAATACTGGTTTCAGCCAGCTTCTTCTGACGCAGATAATCGTCGCGGTACGATTTTTCAATAATCCCGTAAAACTTTTTCTTCAAAGCCCGGAACTCACCTTCCCGGCACATCACCACCACAAAGGGAGTCTTATTATCGGAAATCCTCCATATCTCCAACGCTTCTTTATTAAAAAGGATGTATCCCGGTTTATAAATCTCATTATACTTTACGGCCTGTCCTGGCTTTAACACGGCAAAATGAAGTTCGAAACGTCCTTGCTCGTCACTGACAGCCGAAGGAGAACCGACCACCTGAAGTTCTACTCCTGGCAAAGGTGTCTTTTCCTCAACCCCATTATATTCTTTGACATATCCGGTCTCTATACATTGCGATTGTGCTATCCGGAATAAGAAAAGCAGAACAAACAGTATGGTTATTGACTGATACTTCATCATAATCGTTCTTTTCATTTAATTTTAACCCGATCAGTACGCTGGAACAATTCTTTTAACTCAAGCCCCCCAGCCGGTCCTATGTATTTTTCCGCATGGGATAAGGAGTAAGGTTTTTGGCATCAGGACACTCGTCGACCCGTAAACGGGGAAGATAGCCTTCTTTCTCTATTCGGACAGACTTGGACAAAGTCTGTTCCTGTAAGGGAAAAACTATTTTAAAAATCCCACGGACATCGGTCCTGGTTGTCCGATTATCGACAGTAACAACGGCATCCTGGACAGGCACCCCCTCTTGTTCATCGTAAACTATTCCCTGATAGACACCGAACGTACTGTCACGTTTCAACTCCAATGTCACATAGGTCGTCATTCCCCAGGAAAAATGTCCCTGAAAACGTAAAGTATCGTAATAACCGGCATTAAATTCCAACATATACGGCCGTCCTTTATAATACGGCCGGATATTATCCAGGATTAAAACCGTATCCAAAGAACCGATATTCTGTTCTGTACCGTTGAAAATAATTTTTGCACAGGAAGGCAACGGCAATCGGTGAGATAAATCTTTCACGGTGAGCTCTACCCTTGAAGGAATAGCAAAAAAATAAAAGATAATCAGCAAAAAAGCCAGCATCGTAGCGACATAACTACGACGTAACCTTTTCTCCCGCTGCCATCTCTGCCACAAACTATCGAAGCGAAGCGACAACATCCGGGCTATAACTTTAATAAAAGCCCGTTCTTTACCGATCTCCTGTACATCGATCCCCAGCAACTCCTTATCCTTGGGTATATTCTTCAACGCCTGGGGGAAACATTCCTCTACAGCAGAACCGGCATGAGGAAGTCCTTCAACAATAAACGGGATGATATTTCCCAAACGTCCTTCGTCGATAAATACCTGAATTTCTTTGTTCACCCATTCCGATCGTGAGGCATGAGGCGAACAGATAACAATAAGGAATTCAGAATTTTGTAATTGTTTTTCAAGTTCATCGCTTAATATACCACCCCCCAAATCTGTCTTGTCCCGGAAGATTGGACGTAAATGCCTGGGCAATGACGGATTTGTCTTCTTTAGTATTGTAGGTAATTTATACCCTTCCAGTTTACGCTGAAGCCATTCCGCCCATTTTTCATCTTCACGCTTATAGCTTATAAAAGCATAATTATCGTAAATTCGTTTATTATCCATCGGTCCTCTTTATTATCCCAGGAAGAAAAAAAGAAATAACCGGGGATCCAATTTTTCCCGTAAAATTTCGAGCGCTTTGGCTTTCGCCTTTTTAACCGTACTATCCGAAACGCCCAATTGTTCGGCAATTTCAATATTTTTCAAACCTTCAATAAAACTTAATTCAAAAATCTGACGTTCCCTATCCGGCAAGCTGTGAATAGCATTGAACAACAACAACTGTGTCTCCTGGTCGATAACCGTATTGGCAAAAAATGCTTCATTTTCCAGCTGGGAAGAATACCGTTCCTGTGCTTTTCCTTTCCGGTAAAGGCTGATGATCTCATTTTTTACAGAAGTGTATAAAAAAGATTTCAATGTATAGATAGAATCAAAAGAGTCTCTTCTTTTCCAGGCATTAAAAATAGCATTTTGTACGCAATCTTCTGCCAGAAAATCATGCCGGTCACCTGCATTTTTTACAGCATACAACAATAATCCCGGATAAATTCTACGGTAAAACAATTCCAATTGTCCTTTTTTAAAAGCCTGCAACACTTGTAAATCAGTAACTCCCATCCTACTTAATTACAATCTTCATTTTTCACACTTCACGACATATACCTGTCCTGCCTGATACTTTTTTATCATCACCCGATTTCCTTTTTCGATATAATCTCCCAACAAAGAGACGGCATCATACACTTCTCCGCCTACTTCCACTTTCCCGGCAGGCCGCAAATCTGTCACCGCGATCCCCTGTTTGCCGATTTCTTCCCGTACCGACAAATCTACTCCTACATAACCGTCTTCCGGTTTTTGTTCAGCATGCAAGGCAAAAGCCCAACGACGGCTCCCGAATAATTTAGCCCCCAACCACATGCTCATCAACAAGGATACCAAAGAAGCACTCACCACCAGAAACAGGGAACGCACCAACGGACGTACAAAATCACCCAGGAAACGGAAAGAGAAATGATCTATCCCTGCAAAAACCAAGGCCACTATAATCAATACAATTCCGGAAATACCTGCTACACCGAAGCCCGGAATCACAAAAATTTCCAGAAGCAACAAGACGACTCCCACGACAAAAGCAATGATCTCCCAATACCCGGCAAACCCTTCGAGATACAAGGGAGCGAAATAGAGCAGGCAAGCCGTCAGGGCGGCAGCCAAAGGAAAACCGATCCCCGGGGTCTGCAATTCGAAATAGATACCACCGACAATGACCATAATCAACAATCCCTGTATCACGGGATTGATCAGAAAACCGATAATCCGATCGGTGACGGTAGGATGATAGCTCCGTATCGTATAGTTTTCAACCTGTTCTTTTTTCAATACTTCCTCCACACTTTCTGCCATTCCGTCACAAAAACCGTATTTCATGGCTTCCCGGGCAGTGAAAGTCACTACCCGTCCGCTATCGGTAATACCCTGGATATAAATAGACTGATCCACCATGGCTTCGGCGATATGCGGATTCCGCTTCCAACGATAAACCGTATCCCTGCCCTGAACCAACGTATCCCTGCCCTGAGCTTCTGCCGTAGAACGAATCATCGAGCGCATATAGGACTGATATTTATCGGGCATCGCCTCACCCGTTTGATTCACGACCGTAGCCGCCCCGATATTCGCCCCCTCGCGCATATAGATTTTGTCGCAGGCAATAGAAATCAATGCCCCGGCAGAGGCAGCATTATTATCGATAAATACCCATACCGGTTTCCGTGAGTTCAGAATCATACTACGCAAAGAATCGGCATACACGACCATCCCACCGTAAGTATTCATATGAATTAAAATATAATCCGCCTTTTCCTGCCCGGCCAGGTCGAAAGATTTTCGGGCCAGACGCCACACTTCCGGACCGATCTCGTCTTTAATATCCACTTTATAAACGACTTTTTCGGGTTCGGCAGCCCCAAGCGTGTTCAACCAGCAAATCCCCAGCACAAGCAAAACAAGCTTCCTGAACGTATATATCCCTGACATAAGCATCATCGGTATTTTGTAATAGGTAAACAAATATAAGCTTTTTTATCTTATCCAACTCCTTCCATCAAATTTTCTTTTATAAATATAAGATGCAGCCCGGCAAAATCAATCAAACAAATTTGTTGTTTTTACTCCCGCCTTTGCATATATTTGTAACGTTTCATTATTTCAATCCCGGTTATGAGCAAATTTGTAATTACCTTAGTTGTTTTTTCACTCTATTCGATGAGTTTTGCCTCTACCCCTCCCATACGGCAAGAGCTAAGAAATAACTGGCAATTCAGGCAATACCATATCGGTAAATGGTTACCGGCCGAAGTACCCGGGACAGTACATACCGATCTGATAAACAATGGGATCATCGAAGATCCGTTCTATCGCGACAATGAAAAACACATCCAATGGATCGATAAAGCCGACTGGGAATACGAACTTCGTTTTCAGGTGGACGAACAATTGGCCGGGCAAAAACACAAACAGCTCGTATTTCAGGGATTAGACACCTGGTGCGACATCACCCTGAACGGTCAGCCTCTTCTATCCACCAACAATATGTTCAGGACCTGGAAAGCAGATGTCTCCGGCCTGCTTTCCGGTAAAGAAAATATACTGCATCTTCGCTTTCGTTCTCCCATCCGGCAAAGTATGGAAGAAATGGAAAAATACGGATTACCCTTGCCGGCTTCCAACGACCAAAGCGAAAACGGAGGAATGGGCCCTAACCGGGTGAGCGTTTTCAGCCGGAAAGCCCCTTATCATTTCGGTTGGGACTGGGGCCCGCGGTTAGTCACTTCGGGTATCTGGCGGCCGATTTTCCTGGAAGGCTGGGATGACCTGAATATCGAACAGGTTTTTATCGAACAGCCGCAAGTCACTCCCGTACAAGCCGATTTGAAAGCATCTGTCCGTTTGACGACGGAACATCACGAAAAACTGATCGCAGAAGTAAAATGTGATTCCCGGATATTGGCGAAAAGCGAGGTTGAAACCCAACCGGGAGAAAACCGGTTAACCCTCCCGTTTACCATTAAAAAACCCAGGTTATGGTGGAGTAACGGTTTAGGAAAAGCCAACCTCTATTCATTCCGGATCGATTTGAAAAAAGACGGAAAAGTAGTTGCCAGCCGCGAAGTAACCACCGGTCTGCGTTCTCTGAAATTAGTACGCCGGCAAGATACCCAGGGAGAAACTTTCTACTTTGAATTGAACGGAATCCCTGTTTTTGCCAAAGGAGTCAATGCCATTCCCAACGATGTTTTTCTCCCCAGAATCAGTCGTTCGGATTACGAAAAAATGGTGACGGATGCCGCGAATGCCAATATGAATATGATCCGGATCTGGGGTGGAGGTATTTATGAAGACGATTATTTCTATGAACTCTGTGATCGCCACGGCATCATGGTCTGGCAGGATTTTATGTTTGCCTGTGCCATGTATCCCGGCGATCCTGAATTTCTGGAAAATGTAAAACAAGAAGCCGTCGATAACGTTATCCGGCTAAGAAATCATCCCTGTATAGCCCTGTGGTGTGGAAACAACGAAATAGATGCAGCCTGGAGAGGTTGGGGATGGAAAAGAGAATATACCCAGCAACAACAAGAACGGATTTTCAAGGCCTACACCGATGTCTTCCATCGGCTCCTGCCCGAAGTGATTGAAAAATATACCGATGGAGACGATTACTGGCCTTCTTCACCGATGTCGGGACCGGAAATCGGAGACCATGAAATCCGCCCTGCCAACCGGGGGGATAACCACTACTGGGGGGTATGGCACGAAAAGCACAAGTTTGAAGAATACGAAAAAAATATCGGCCGTTTCATCAGTGAACACGGTTTCCAATCCTTCCCTGAATTTGAAACCGTCCGGCAATACACTTTACCGGAAGATTACGACATCGAATCGGAGATCATGTCGGCTCATCAACGCAGTGGAATCGGCAACCTGCGCATCCGGGAATACATGGGCTGGTATTATCAGGTACCGGAAGATTTCGGGCAAATGCTATACATGAGCCAGGTATTGCAAGCCCGGGCCATGCGAATAGCCATGGAAACACATCGGCGGCATATGCCCTATTGTATGGGATCGCTGGTTTGGCAGCTGAACGATTGCTGGCCGGTAGCCAGCTGGTCGACAACCGATTATTACCACAACTGGAAAGCGGCCCAGTATGCGCTACGGGAAGCCTGCAAGCCGGTGATATTAGCTCCCCAGTTAACGGCAGACAGTCTGAAACTCTGGGTGGTAAACGATCTGCCAACTCCTCTCGCAGGAACCTATACCTTAGAGATAAAAGGATTCGACGGAAAACTGCATCAAACCCGGCAAGGCAAATATAAAATCAAAGCCAACGAAGCCGCCCCAATCGCAGCATCGTCAATCGCCGGTTTGCTGCAAGACAATTCACACCGGGAAACCATGGCCGTCATCACCATCCGGCAAGGCAAAAAAATCGTAGACCGCCAAAATGTATATTTTGCTCTACCGAAAGAGTTACTGCTCAGACAACCCGATATTCAGATTCAAATATCCGAAGAGCAAGGCAAAAAATACCTGACAGCCACCACCGACCGTCTGGCCTGTGATGTCATGTTTTACCTCCCCGGAGTAAAAGCGGTTTTTACAGACAACTATAAAGATCTGCTCCCGGGTCACCCCTTCCGTACAGAAATCCGCACACCCCTCTCCAAAGAAGAAATCGAACAGCAAATCCGATGCAGATGGGTTGGAAAATAGCGATTGCTTTATTTAACAGATTTATCGTTCATCCTTTCTACTGCAATAGTACCGGCAATTACCGACAATAATGACACAAAACAACAAGCGGCCAGGCTTAGGGCCGGAATCATAAGAGCCAAAGCGAATACAGTACCTATTCCTGTCACCAAACCGATATTTTTATTCACATAACGGACGCTCTGTCTGACATTAAAACGCTTTCTCTCGATAGCATAATCGATAAAGGCAAAACCGTAAAAATAAGCCGAGGTAAAGAAGATGGCAAAAGGAGCGATTACCCCCACAAGCGGAATAAATGAGCAAAGAAATAATACAAAAGAAATAAACAACTGAAAAATCATATTTCTCAGGGCGATCAGAATTCCCCGAAAAATCTCCCAGGCAAACTGCCTGAAACTAAAGGGAAATTCCCTTCCGGTAAGATGAGCTTCCGTCCGTTCGGACAGCCAGGAATATACCGGCGACATAACGACAAGCACAATATATCCGCCGAAAGCAACGAAAAGGAAGAAATACAGAATCCGCAATACAATCTTAATCAGCACGCTTGTCGTGGTCGTCACCCATTGCAGCCAGGAGATGCCCCCCACCCAGGCAGTAAGCTTAGCCTCGATCAAGCCGTACAGGCTATCTCCCGCTAAAGAAATCAGGATATTTCCCCCAATGAACAATAGCAATAAAATAATGACCGGAAAAAGTAAAAACCACCAGAATTTCCGGCTGAACAAAATTCCGGATGCTTTTCCATAAAGCTGTATCCCTGTAAAGAATCCCATTTTATCAAACTCAATTTAAATTGAAGACAAATGTAAGGAGGAAAAAGCAGATTTTCCGGCTATTTTTTCTATTTTTGTGAGCAAAAATAGTGCAGATTGTCTGATTGAACCAAATTCGTAGAACATAAATCTAATATTCACTTGTTATATACTATGCAACCATTAACAGCAATATCCCCGATCGACGGGAGATACAGAGATAAAGTCGAAAATTTGTCCAATTATTTTTCTGAAAGTGCTTTAATCCGTTACCGGGTAACGGTGGAGGTGGAATATTTTATTGCCTTATGCGAAATACCTCTTCCCCAATTGGCCGGTTTCAATCACCAGACTTTCGAGCAATTACGGGAAATATACCTCAATTTCACCGTCGAAGATGCCCAGCGGATCAAAGACATCGAGAAAGTCACCAATCACGACGTGAAAGCTGTCGAATACTTTATCAAAGAAAAATTCGATGCTTTAAATCTGCAACCATACAAAGAATTCATCCATTTCGGCCTGACTTCACAGGATATCAACAATACAGCGGTTCCCTGTTCGTTCCGGGATGCCGTTCACGATGTCTATTATCCTGTCATCGACGAACTGATCGCCAAACTCGAAGAGCTGGCCGAAGAATGGAAAGAAGTGCCGATGCTGGCCAAAACTCATGGACAACCGGCTTCTCCTACCCGTTTAGGGAAAGAGCTCAAAGTATTCACTTACCGGTTGAGCCGTCAGTTGGAGTTATTGAAAAAAGTAGCCATTTCCGGAAAATTCGGTGGAGCTACCGGTAACTTCAATGCACACAACATTGCTTTCCCGGAAATCGACTGGGCTGAATTCGGAAACCGCTTTTTAACTCAAAAATTAAAAATCGAACGGGAAACATACACGACCCAGATTTCCAATTACGATAATTTTGCAGCTCTGTTCGATAACCTTCGAAGGATCAATAATATTATTATCGACCTCGACCGGGATTTCTGGACTTACATCTCGATGACTTATTTCAAACAGAAAATCAAAGCCGGTGAAGTCGGTTCGTCCGCTATGCCCCATAAAGTAAATCCGATCGATTTCGAAAATTCAGAAGGTAACCTGGGCATCGCCAATGCCATATTCGATCACCTGAGTAATAAGTTGCCGATTTCACGTCTTCAACGAGATCTCACCGACTCAACCGTACTGCGGAACATCGGTGTCCCTTTAGCCCATACGATTATTGCTGTCAAATCGACTTTGAAAGGGTTGAACAAGCTTATTATCAATAAAGAAGCGATCGAAAAAGATCTCGAAAAAAACTGGGCGGTCGTGGCCGAAGCCATTCAAACCGTTCTGCGCCGTGAAGGATATCCCAACCCCTACGAAGCACTGAAAGCCTTGACACGTACCAACAATAAAATTACACAGGAATCTATCGCAGAATTTATCGACACACTCGATATTTCAGCTGAACTGAAAAAAACTCTGAAACAGATTACTCCCTCGAATTATACAGGAATTTAGTTAAAGAGTTGCTGAGTTATAGAGTTACTAAGTTATAGAGTTATAGAGTTAAAGAGTTAAAGAGTTATGAAGTTTTGGAGTTTAAGAGTGCAACAACTCAGCAACTTAGCAACTCAGTAACTCAGCAACTCAGCAACTCAGTAACTCAGCAACTCAGCAACTCAACAACTCAGCAACTTTACCTATGCACGATTTAATCCTTATTCTCAAGCGTTTTATTCCACCTTATAAACTCCGGGTTACCAAAAGTATCATCTTCAATTTCCTCCATGCGATTTTCGGAAGTCTTTCCATCGCGATGCTGGGACCTATCCTGAAGATTATATTCAACAACGAACAGGATGTAACTGAACTTGTTCCTTTCGAATTTAACAGTGAATCTATCGGACAAATTTTTAATTACTACATCACAACGATCAAATACACTTACGGTCCATCGACAACCTTAATTCTGATCGGGGTGGTAGCCATCGTAACTACTGCTTTAAAAACCGGTTTCGCCTATTTGGGAGCTTATGAATTGATTTATATCCGGAATGGAGTCGTCAGGGACATCCGTCGTAAAATCTATGCCAAAATATTATCCTTACCTCTTCCCTTCTTTTCCGAAGAGCGCAAAGGAGATATTATCGCCCGTATGACCGGAGATGTACAAGAAGTAGAAGCCTCCGTGATGAGTTCTTTGGATATGCTCTTCCAAAGTCCGATTTTGATTATTGTCTATCTGACTTCCATGTTGTTTATGAGCTGGCAGCTCACTTTATTTGTTTTCATTCTTCTCCCCATTATGGGTTTATTGATCGGCCGGGTAGGTAAAAACCTGAAGCGCCGTTCTTGGGAAGGACAAACGAAAATGGGAGAAATTCTGGCTTTAATGGAAGAAACTTTATCCGGTTTGCGAATCATCAAGGCTTTCAATGCAGAGCCCAAAATGACTGAAAAATTCTCAACGGAAAACGAAAGCTACCGGAAAATACAAAACCGTCTGATGCGGCGGCGTTCATTGGCCCATCCGATGAGTGAATTTCTCGGTACGATCGTCGTAGTCATCATCCTGTGGTTCGGAGGAACGCTGATTTTGAATAATACCGGCAACTTATCGGGTCCAAGTTTTATTATCTATATCGGTTTGTTTTATTCTATCATCAATCCGGCGAAAAACCTGACTAACGCCTATTACAGCGTCCAAAAAGGATTGGCAGCGATGGAGCGTATAGACGTTATTCTGGCTGCAGAATCTTCTATACAGGAACCTGAAAATCCGCGAAAACTGGAACAATTCCAACAAGCTGTCGAATACAAAGACGTCAACTTTTCATATAACGAAAGTAAACAGGTACTCAAAAACATCAATCTGGTCATTCCGAAAGGAAAAACGGTAGCCCTTGTCGGCCAATCGGGTTCCGGAAAAAGTACCTTTGTCGATTTGTTACCCCGTTTTTACGATGTGAATAGTGGAAAAATTTGTATCGACGGTATTGATATCCGGGAACTTTCTTTTTATAATTTGCGGGAATTTATGGGGAATGTAAACCAGGATCCTATTCTATTCAACGATACGATCTATAACAACATCGCTTTCGGTATCGAAAATGCCACTTTGGAACAGGTTGAACAAGCTGCCCGTATCGCTAATGCACACGAATTTATCTTACAAACCGAACACGGTTACCAAACCATAATCGGTGACCGGGGAGGCAAATTGAGTGGGGGCCAGCGCCAGCGCCTGAGTATAGCCCGTGCCGTATTGAAAAATCCTCCGATCATGATCCTGGACGAAGCCACTTCTGCCCTGGATACCGAATCGGAAAAACTAGTACAGGAAGCTCTGGATAATCTGATGAAAAACCGTACCTCTATCGTGATCGCCCACCGCCTGTCTACCATCAAAAATGCCGACCTGATTTGTGTCTTCCATGAAGGAGAAATCGTCGAACGGGGAACTCATGAAGAACTCCTGAGTCTGAATGGTATTTATACTAAATTGTATAGTATGCAGAGTTTTTAGAGGGGATAGAGTTGCTGAGTTGCTGAGTTACTGAGTTACTGAGTTGCTGAGTTACTGAGTTACTGAGTTATTGAGTTATTGAGTTATTGAGTTTATATATGAATTTAAATAAATAAATTATGGGAGGAGTAGTTAAGTTTGAAGAATTGAATATTTGGCAGGAAGCCCGAAGGATTGTGAAGGAAATATACCAGAACACTGCATCCATTAAAGATATGGGTTTTAATGAGCAGATACAAAGGGCAGCTATTTCGATAATGAATAATATCGCAGAAGGGTTTGAATCCGGGAGCAATCCGATGTTCAAACGCTTTCTCTGTATATCTAAAGGAAGCTGTGGAGAAGTTAAAAGTATGCTTTATATTGCTAAAGATTTAAACTACATATCCGAAGAAAAAAGTGAATTGCTCCTTCAGGATTGCCAGGGCCTATCTGTAGCAATTAACAAATTTATCCATTATCTGCAACAACACCCCACCCATTAACTCAGCCCCCCAACAACTCTATAACTCTATAACTCTATAACTCTATAACTCTATAACTCAGCAACTCTATAACTCAGCAACTCATTATGACAACCGAAGATAAACTTTTAGGAAAACAAGTCGAATATCCCCAACACTATTGTCCGGCTATTCTTGTGGCGGTTCCCCGGCGGCTGAACAGGGAAATCTATGGCATAGACCACCCGGACCGTCTGTTTTGTGGTTATGACAGCTGGCATGCCTACGAAGCCAGTTTTATCCTGGATAATGGTATACCGGTAGCCGGGATGTTGAAAATTACTTATCCGGCTTCCAGTCCCTCGATTGTAGAAAGTAAATCTTTGAAATTGTATTTAGGTTCCTTTCATATGGAAGCTTTAGGCAAGACACTCGGGCAGGCTGTCGACCGATTCGTTGCCACAGTAGCTGCCGATCTTAGTGCGTTGTTGTGTACCGAAGTAAAAGTCCATTTTTATGAAGATGTCCCTTCTTTTCTGCCTTTTGATTTCAATGATTACACCCTGCTGGAAAAAGAGCCCGACACCTATGCACTCCAGTTTTCCGTCTATCAGGAAAACCCCGCCTTACTGACCGAAAACATCCAGGAAGCAGGGGAATTAAAAGTATGTAGCCATCTACTGAAAAGTAACTGTAAGATCACCCGTCAACCCGATTGGGGAAGTTTGTACATTCATCTGAAAGGCCGGACACAACCGGCCTATGCCTCTCTGTTGAAATACATCGTTTCGCTGCGTAATGAAAATCATTTTCACGAAGAAATTTGTGAGATGACTTTCAAACGCCTCAGTGATCTTTTCCAACCCGAAATTCTCATGGTAAGTTGCTTATACACCCGTCGTGGCGGGATAGATATTTGTCCTTGCCGGGCCAACAAACCGGATTATCTGCCGCATTATCTGCCCCAAGCCGATATACTGACCCAGCGGAATTTCCGGCAATAACCGCCTGCTTTCTTTCTGTTAAACCCCCGTTCCTGTTTTAGCTGTCATCACCGTTTTCACTGTATTTATAAATCTATTTGCCGAGTATCTTTTCGTACGTACCGTCCTTCAACACTTCCAATCCTTTCTTCAGCATATCGTTCTCCTCATTCATAATCTGATACATCTCGTTCATATTCCAAAGATCCCGGGCTATCAATGCTTTCAGCTGCAATTTAATGGTAGGCAAAAGAGGTTTCAGTGCTTTATCGTCTCTGGGGATATCCGCTTTTTCCCCTGCTTTTACAATTTCATCGATCATGGCATCGGTCACCTGAAAATTCTTCACAAAAGAATCGAAATCAGGATATTTCTTTTTCAGCTGATCCCTGTTTTTATCGATATAATTGGCAATAAACTCACCGATTACATTTTTAGCGATCAGCCGGTTAAAGTACAAATAGCTGATCGTCGTATCGAGAGGCACGAACACGTCCGGGATAATACCTCCTCCACCGTATACAGGGCGTTGTTTTACTTTCGTAAAATATTTCAGGGAATCATTCACTACAATACTGTCAGCACTGACCATTTCTCCGCTCCGATACCGGTTATACAACTCGGCTTCATAATCTTCTTCGCCTTTCGAATAAGGTTTTTGTATACATCTCCCCGAAGGCGTATAATAGTGGGCTATCGTCAGCCGGACCATAGATCCGTCGGTCAGAGGAAACTGTCTTTGCACCAAGCCTTTCCCGAAAGACCTCCGGCCCACCAATACGCCCCTATCCCAATCCTGAACAGCTCCGGAGACAATCTCACTGGCAGAAGCCGAATTGCCGTCGATCAATACGACCACCCGTCCACCCTGCAAGAGTCCTATAGGCGTTGAATATTCTTCGCGCCGACCGGAATTGACCCCGTCGGTATAAACGATCATCTTCCGTCCATCCAACAAGTGATCGGCGATACCGATAGCGGCTCCCATATATCCCCCTCCATTCGTCTGCAAGTCCAGTATCAAATCTTTCATCCCCTGAGCCTGCAATTTTTTGACAGCTTCCTCGAATTCATCGATCGTGGTCGCTGCAAAACGGGATAACTTGATATATCCGGTCGTCTTATCCAGCATATAAGTAGCATCGATACTATAAATCGGAATTTTTCCCCGGATAATGCGGAAATCCATATTTTCATGTCCTCTCAGCACGCCGACCTTGACAATCGTACCTTCCTCTCCTTTCAAGCGCTTCCGGACCTCTGTATTCGATAATTTTTTCCCGGCGATATTCTCTCCGTCCACGGAAACGATCCGGTCTCCTGCCATCAATCCGGCCTTCTCGGAAGGGCCGCCAGGCACGATAGCCACAACAGCCAACGTATCCCGGAGAATAGTAAACTGAATACCTATACCGAAAAATCCACCTTCCAAAGGCTCGTTCATCTCATCCACTTCTTCCTTCGTGATATAAACCGAATGAGGATCGAGATCGGACAAAGCTTTTATAATTGCATCTTCCGTCAGCTTCTGCAAATTTACGGTATCGACATAAAAGGCATCGATATAGGCCATCAGCCGCTGATATTTTATGCTTTGTTCTCTCACCTGATTCTCCCGGTTTTGTGCTATCGTCCGGTTGAATAGTGCTCCTGTCAGCAGCAAGAGCCCTGTCAAAATAAAAAGTCTTTTCATCTTATTTAAAGTTACTTCGTTATCCAGGAATAGTTATATCTCTACTTCTTCTCAAGTTCCAATACTTCCAAATCTTTCATTTTCCCCTTTTCTATGACAAAACGGATGGCTGTCCTGACTTTATGGAAACCATACTTCCCGGCAGCCCCGGGATTGATGTGTAAACATCCCAGCGTCTTATCGAACATAACTTTCAGGATATGAGAATGGCCGCAGACAAACAGCTGCGGGCGTTCGTCGTACAATAGCGTCCGTATTCCGGCGTCATAATGTCCGGGATATCCTCCGATGTGGGTCATCACTGTTTTTACTCCTTCACAATCGAATATTAAAGTAGGGGCAAACATCGTCCTTATCTCTCCTCCATCGATATTACCGTATACAGCGCGTAAATTAAAGTTGGCGGCCAAACGATCGGTAACCGCTAAATCACCGATATCCCCGCAATGCCAAACCTCATCGCAATCTTTGAAAAAATCCAATATCTTGCTATCCAACCAGCCATGTGTATCCGATAATAATCCTATTTTCATAAGCTCTTATGCTCTTCTAATTTATAAAGCATCTTTATTTCTTCCGCCCAGTTTTCTTCATCGGGAGTTTCCAGAATCAGCGGCATACGATCGAAACGGGGATCTCTCATAATCCGGCGGAAAGTCTCTATACCCAATTCGCCTTTCCCGAGCACCTCGTGCCGATCGACATGAGAACCTTGCCCTTTTTTAGAATCGTTCAGATGCATACCTTTCAGATACTTCAATCCGATCACTTCATCGAAATGCTCAAAAGTTTCCTGAAAGCCGTTTTCACTCTTGAGGTCATATCCGGCAGCGAAAGCATGACAGGTATCGATACATACTCCAATCCGGTCTTTATCTTCAACTTTGTCGATAATATAGGCCAACTGTTCAAAAGTATATCCCAGATTAGACCCTTGTCCGGCCGTATTCTCAAGCACGGCACAGACACTCTTGGTCTTATCCAGCGTGATATTGATCGATTCGGCAATTATCGTCAGGCACTCCTCCTCACTCACTTTCTTCAACGAACTTCCCGGATGAAAATTGAGTAGTTTCAGTCCCAGTTGTTCACAACGCAACATTTCATCCAGAAAAGCACTCCTGGATTTTTCCAAAGCCTCTTTATCGGGATTTCCCAAATTGATCAGGTAACTATCATGAGGCAGAATCTGATCGGCCGTATAACCGAATTCCTGACAACGCTGCTGAAAGCGTTCCACATTTTCAGCCGAATAGGGTGCTGCCACCCATTGGCGTTGATTCTTCGTAAATAAAGCGAAACTTTTCGCTCCGATCCGATAAGCATTTACAGGAGCATTCTCCACTCCACCCGATATACTGACATGTGCTCCGACATATTTCATATTCCGATGTCTTTTAATAATAATCTTCTGTTTAACTTCAGTCTCAAGAGGTATAACGCCCGATCAACACAAAAGTTCAATAATTTGCAAAGTTAATTTTTTATACTAAATATCTCATATCCCTCTCCCACAAGATCGTAATCTATCCTTAAAATCTATCCTCCGGGATTTACAAACCTACAAAAAGTTAGCCGAAATCTTACTTAACGTCTACAAAATTGGAAATAGTTTTATTAAAATAAAAGCGGGCATCTTCAACAATGCCCGCTTTCACATCTTCCGTCTTTCGGTTATTTAATCAACTCTACGCTTCTCTTCACAAATTTATTCAGTGCTTCTCCTTTCAACAGACCGTTAGCGAGTAAGGCAAGGTCGATCAACTGGCCGACCACCTGATTACCTTTACCATATTCCTGCAACAGCTCTTGTTTTTGTTTTCTCAAGCCATTGATCTTATCGTCATATTCTTTCTTCCGGTCTTTGTCGACTTGTGGAATTTCATCTTCTTTCTTCCCTTTGTTCAGTTCGTCGATCTCTGTTTTCTTCCCTTCATTTTCTTTAATTTCGAAATCGATCGGTTCGAGTTTAGCCGCCATTTCTTTCTGTTCATCAGCCAGGATATTCTTTACCAGCTTATGATCGGTATTCACCACCAACGTAAACTGGTCGTCCATAGCTCCATAGAATCCCATCCCCGGATTCATGGCAGCCATCTCTTTCATCCGCCGCATAAACTCAGAACGGGTGATTAAAACAGGATCGGCCGTTTCGCCCAACGCTTCGAAATTGACCACATACATGCCTCCTTCTTTGGGGAGTTGTGCATTGAAAACATCCTTCATCTCCTCCTGTTCAGCTTCGCTCCAATCGGTTTCCTTCGTTTCATTTTTAGGAATCAGTTTATCGATCACATCCGAGTCGACACGTAAAAATTTATGATCGGCATTTTTCTGCTCGATATGATTGATAAAATGCGTGTCCAACTGCCCATCCATCACCAAAACGTCATAGCCTTTATCCTTCGCAGCCTGGATGTAAGTATATTGTTCCTGTACGTCGGTAGCGTACAGATAAACGATATGATTGTCCTTATCCGTTTGGTTGACTTTCACCAGATTTTCATACTCTTCCAGGGTAAAATATTTCCCATCGGTATCTTTGAGCAGCACGATAGGATTGGCCCGTTCGGCAAATTTCTCATCTGTCAGCATGCCGTATTGGATAAATACCTTCAGGTCATCCCATTTTTTCTCGTACTCTTCCCGGTTGTTTTTGAAGATATCGGTCAGGCTGTCGGCCACTTTCTTCGTAATGTGGTTGGAAATCTTCTTCACATTCCGGTCACTTTGCAAATACGAACGCGAAACATTCAACGGAATATCCGGCGAATCGATCACCCCATGCAGTAAAGTCAGGTATTCGGGTACGATCCCTTCGACAGAATCGGAAACATATACCTGATTGCTGTATAATTGAATTTTATTTTTTTGTATTTCAAACTTATTATCGATTTTCGGGAAATAAAGAATACCGGTCAGATTAAACGGATAATCTACATTCAAATGGATATGGAACAAAGGATCTTGTGCCATGGGATACAATTCCCGGTAGAATTTCTGGTAATCTTCTTCCTTCAGTTCGGATGGTTTACGTGTCCACAGCGGATTGGTGTCATTGATGATATTATCTTCTTCAGTATCGACATATTTTCCATCTTTCCATTCTTTCTTCTTTCCGAAAACAATCTCTATCGGGAGGAATTTACAATACTTCGTCAATAAATCCTGTAGCTTATTCTCTTCCAGGAAATCCTTTTCCTCGGCATTGATATACATAATGATATCCGTTCCCCGTTCGGCTTTTTCGGTATTTTCCAGGGTGTATTCGGTATCTCCTTCACCGGTCCATTTTACAGCCTGCGCTCCTTCTTTGTACGATTTGGTCACGATTTCCACCTTATCGCTCACCATAAAGGCAGAGTAAAATCCCAATCCGAAATGACCGATGATCGTAGCGGCATCATCTTTATGTTTTTCCAAAAATTCTTCTGCTCCCGAAAAAGCAATCTGGTTGATGTATTTTTCCACCTCTTCCCGGGTCATTCCGATACCGCTGTCGGATACCGTCAAAGTACCTGCCTCTTTGTCAGCTTTCACCCGCACCCGCAAATTAGAAGCCTCCCCTTTAAATTCTCCCGAAGATGCCAATACTTTCAATTTTTGTGTAGCATCTACTGCATTCGACACTATTTCACGAAGAAAAATTTCATGATCCGAATAGAGAAACTTCTTAATAATCGGAAATAAATTCTGCGTTGATACTCCTATTTTTCCAGTTGCCATAGTATATCTGTTTTTTAGTTTTAAATTCAAGTTTACGCAAGTAAATACACAATTGTTATGCCAAAAAAATGAAAGTGACAAAAAGACAGCCCAAGCTTCAAATCCATAGCAATCCCAATAAGAATAAAATAAAGCAGTTATATACATATTTACACTTATAAACGTAGGTTTATTTTTTCTTTCTATTCCGATTCCGGGTTTTATCCCGTCAGACCGGT
>ERZ780148.656-NODE-656-length-27707-cov-2.816505_pt1 | contig 27707 bp, 20 predicted proteins | sample MGYA00510984_ERZ780148 | MGnify/ENA primary metagenome ERZ780148 (study PRJEB29588, sample SAMEA2160902) | human gut metagenome | biome: human gut; feature: human-associated habitat; material: faeces | place: Denmark | collected 2008/2010 ...
ACATTCGTTTTCATTTGTCTCTGCACTCACCTTTCACTATATTTGTAATATGAAACAAAAAGTGGATGAGATATTGCCCGAAGGGTGTGTGTATGTGGACGCGAAGACGGCGACCGATGACCGCGGGGCATTGACTTTCGTGGAAAAGGGAGTGTTGCCGTTCAACGTGGAGCGGATATTTTGGATAACGTCGGTGCCTGTGGGTAAGAGGCGTGGCGGACATGCCCATCGTACTTGTATGGAGGCTGTCTTTGCGGCAAAAGGCTCTTTCGATATAATGATAGACGACGGCAAACGCAGCATTACGACACATATTTCGGAAAAAGGGCAGGGCATAATCGTTCCCGCCGGGGCATGGTGTGAACTGTTTAATTTTACGGCCGACTGTGTTTGCATGGTAGCCGCTTCGCAAAGTTATGATCCTGATGGTTATGCCAAGTCGTATGAAGAATATTTGCGCTTGCGGCGCGAAGGGAAATTCTGATCAACGTATTTCCATGAGGATGTGGTCTTAAAGCTTTCGCAGCGCGGATAAGAAATTTTCAACGTACAAATGATTCAAGTAGCCAGATATGACAAGTCGCAGGAAACGGAATGGAATAGTTTCGTAGGTTGCAGTAAGAATGGGACATTCCTGTTCAACCGCGGCTTTATGGATTATCATGCCGACCGTTTTACCGACGCTTCGCTTGTGTTTCGCGACGCAAAAGGTGACGTATACGGATTGCTGCCGGCCAATTACGACCAAGGTTTGCAGATGGTGGTTTCGCACGGCGGTTTGACCTATGGCGGGTTGATAATAAGCGGGAAGGTTACGCAGACGTCGGTAAATGCAATGCTTGCTTTGGCTGCCGCGTTTTACGGTAAGGAATACATGGCCCGCAGTCTGATATACAAGCCTGTGCCGTATATATACCACACAATGCCGGCGCAGGAGGACTTGTACGCATTGCATTGCATGGGTGCTACACTGAAATGGCGTGCAGTATCATCGACATTAGTGCCTGCCTGCCATTTACCTTTCAGAAAAGGCCGCAAGGCTTGCATAACAAAGGCGCGGCGTTTGGGGCTTGAGGTAGAACGGGCTGTAGACGGCAATTCGTTGCAGTGCTTTCATGAATTATTGTCGGAATCTCTTGGCCGCAGGCATAATGTAAGTCCTGTGCATTCCTTTTGTGAGATGAGTTTGCTTATGAAGCGTTTTCCGAACAACATACAGCTGTACGTAGCAAAAAAGAATGAGAAATTGTACTCCGGGGCATGGGTTTTTATAACCGACAATGTGGTGCATACGCAGTATCTTGTGAACACCGACGAAGGACGCGGCATGGGTGCAGAAGATATTTTGCTGGATTATCTGATAAACCATGAATTTGTTGAAAAACAGTATTTCGACTTCGGTATTTCTACCGAGAAAAATGGCACTTATCTTAACGAAAACCTGATAAGCATGAAAGAAGGCTTCGGGGCACGGTCGGTTTGCTACGATACTTACGAATTGTCATTGGTCGAGATGGCACGAAACGGTTGGAATCCTTCGGAGATACATAACAGTAATAAATGAAGAGATGATAGAGTATTTGAAACTTTACGATATAAGCAACCTTTATCAACCTCAGCTTTCCGAAGCTGTAGAGAGGGTGGTTAGGTCGGGAATATACCTTTACGGCAATGAGACCCGGCAGTTCGAGAAAGAGTTTGCCGAATATTGCGGTGCGCAATACTGCTACGCAACTGCAAACGGGCTCGACGCGCTCACCGTTATACTGTTGTCTTACAAACATCTTTACGGTTGGAAAGACGGTGACGAGGTTATAGTATCGGCGCATACATTTGTTGCCACGCTGCTGGCTATAATGAGGGCAGGAATGCAACCAATAGTGTGCGACGCCACGTTAGACGATTACCTTATTGATGTAAACAATATAGAATCGCTGATAACTTCGCGCACCAGGGCTATAATGCCGGTTCACTTGTATGGTGCTGTTTGCGACATGGAGGCCATACGTGCCGTTGCAGCGGCTCATAAACTCAAAGTGGTGGAGGACGCGGCGCAGGCGCATGGCGGCGTAGGGCGCAATGGCGCAAAGGCAGGTGCGTTGGGCGACGCGGCGGCTTTCAGCTTTTATCCGGGTAAGAATCTCGGCGCCCTCAGCGACGCTGGTGCGGTAGTTACTAACGACGAAGAACTGATAAAAACAGTACGCATTATATCAAATTATGGGGCACAGGAAAAATACCGCCATGTTCTGCCGGGAATAAACAGCCGTATCGATGAAATACAGGCCGCTGTTCTTAGGGTAAAGCTCCCTTATTTGGAAAAGGTGATAGCACGTCGTAGAGAAATAGCCGCAATGTACAACCAAGGTATATGCAATCCTTGTGTAATCAAGCCATACAATGGTGAGACGGGGAACAGTGTCTTTCATGTATATCCGGCTTTATGTGGAGAACGCGACCGGCTTATGCAATATTTGTTGAGTAACGGCGTTAAAACGTTAATTCATTATCCACAAGCGCCGTGCAACCAATTGGCTTTGCAGAGTTGTTTGAAAGGCCAGGCGTCACCTGTGGCCGAGCGTATTTGTGGCATGGAACTCAGCCTGCCTATAAATTCAGCTCTTAAGAATGAAGAAATAAATACTATAATCGAACTGATAAATCAATTTAGATGATAACCGTAAATATTCTGATATGCACAATAAACAAGGGCGTAGTGCGCATTTTGGATAATCTTCCCGAACCACGAGAGGGAGTCAGCTATATCGTGGCGTATCAGTACACGGACGAGCGATATTGGGAACTTATTCCCGAGCAGCTTACGGCCCGAAAGGATGTAATGTTGGCAAAGCACAAAGGTGTAGGTCTTTCGGCAAACAGAAATTTTGCACTTCGCCTGGCAACGGCCGATGTAGTTGTATTTGCAGATGACGACGCGCGGTTTTCAAATGAAGGATTGGATGTAATACAAAAGACTTTCGAAGAACATCCTGAATTGGATGTTGCGTTTTTCCAGGCTTCCACTTATACGGGCCGCCCACTCAAAGACTATCCGCAAAAACCGTACAATTACGGTGATTTGCCGAAAGACATGCAGATTTCCGCTCTTGAAAAGGCTTGCCGTCGCACCAGCATACAGGGCAGGCTGCAATATGATGAGCGCTTTGGCTTAGGAACTAAGATGTTCGCTTGTGGAGAGGAACAGATTTGGCTTACCGACGCAGAACGTTTGGGATTGCAGATGAAATATTTCCCTATAAAAATAGTGGAAACCTCCACTATGCTGAAGCAGCTTATGGTGTATGTGGATCCATGCGTGCAACGCGCGTATGGAGCAATAAGCTATTACCGCTATGGAGGCAGAGCACGGTGGATGTGTCTTAAATATGCGTTGAGAGCCTCGCGTCAGGGCAAGGCACACTTCCTTTCCATGTTAAGGTATATGTACGAAGGGATTCATTTAATAAAGAAACCCCACAAGCAATGACGATAGATGTGTTGATATGCACCTGCGGAAGTGGAATTCTCAAGGTCAGTAATGTCCTTACCTGCTCACGCGAAGATGTAAGGTATATCGTCTCGTTCCAGTATGACTATGAAGCGGAGCTTAACCTTATTCCCGACGATTTGTTAAGTCGCAAGGATGTTGATGTGGTTAAGTCAAAAAGCCACGGGCTTTCCGTAAACCGTAATAACGCTTTGCGCTCGAGTAAAGGCGACATAATTCTTTTTGCTGACGATGACAACCGCTATACGTGGGGTGATTTCGACCGTATATTGTATGTTTTTGACGAAAGGCCGGATGTAGATATAGTTTGTTTCCGTTCTGCCGGTTACGATGGGGTATTCTGTAGGGATTTTCCGAAGGAGTCTTTCAACTTGAACCGTATGCCGCATGGATATTATGTACGCTCATGCGAAATAGCCATGCGACGTAGGAATGATTATCCTGAATTTGACGAGCATTTCGGCTTGGGCTCCGAGTATTTGGCTTGTGGTGAGGAAGAGGTCTTTATCCATGACGCCCTTAAACAAAACTTTCGTATTTTTTATTATCCCCTTACGATAGTAAGGACCGATAGCGATACCACAGGATCGCAATTCAATAAACTTGCTGCTGTACGCCGTTCAAAAGGTGCGGTATTGGCTGCAATACATGGTGCAGCCGTAGCTTATCTGCACGTCATTAAATACGCCGCGTTCCATGTGCGTGGTATGTCAAGGCTTGTAGCACTAAAAGATATGTGCAAGGGTATAGCTTATGCTAAAAAGATAGGTAGGTGTTAGTATCTGTTATAATACCGGTGTACAACCGTGAGAGTTATATAGGCGAAACGTTACTGACGGTAAAGAATCAAACGTTTCGCCCTTTGGAACTAATAATTGTAGATAACTGTTCCAATGACTCCACACTTGATATATGTCGCGATTTTGCAGTAAAAGAGAGTTGCAATGGTTTTTCGGTAAAGGTAGTTCAGGAAAAACGTTCAGGAGCTTCGGCGTGCCGAAATACCGGTGCACGCGCCGCAACGGGCGAGTGGCTCAGCTTTTTTGATTCCGATGACTTGATGAGCGCCGATTTCATTGCCGACGCTATGAAGTCTGTTTCTGTCGAAACGCAACTCGTGGCAGGAGCTACCAATATGGAAATCAGTGGAAAATTCCGCCGCCGGGTTTTCAGATATAGTAACAAGGTGGAAGAACAGATACTTACAGGCGAACTCTCCACGCAATCTTTCATTATACGTGCTGATTTTTTCGGCTTGACAGGAGGATGGAATGAGAATCTTCTGCGTTGGAATGACTGGGAACTGGGAGTAAGGATACTCTTAATGCGTCCCGTAGTGGCATGGCTTAGAGATAAGTCATACCATGTAGTGCGGGCGCACAGTGACAGTATTACAGGCAACAGCTTTTCTGCTTCGTTTGACGCATTGATGAAGGCTTGCCGAGCAGTGGAACAGGATTTGCAGCATTCTGCAGCCGTTTCGCGAGCAGCTGCAAAGGCTTTGGCTTACCGCGTTTACATGCTTGCAGGAATTTTTAGTCGCGAAAGAACACCACATTCAGCCGTTCAGGCAAAGGAATATGCCGATTCACTGGCATTTAACGGGGTATGCCGGTGGACGGGGCAAATGCTCATGCGTTATGTAGCACGTGGCGGCAGGGGAGCATGGATTGCGGCACGTGCGTTGTCAGCATGGTAGGTTTGCCTGTATAGTGCAAGCTGAATGTAAGGACAAGCGTATATTTTAGCTTATTTACCTATAATCCGATAATGTCCGGAAGGTAAAAGAATCTCTTTTTTTGCTTCCGATTCTGTTCCATTAATTGAAAGCGAATCCACTTTGATGGGAAATGTAATTGTAGCATGGCTACCAATAGGTATATTTACTTCTAAAGTGCATGAAGATGTTTCTTTCTCCCAACGCACACTCAATGGGCCATAAGGTGTATCCTTAGAAACCTTTGCCCAAGAAACCTTTTCCGGAATTTGAGGACGTATGAAGAAATGTTTATATCCGGGTTGCTTTTCATCAGGCACAATACCTCCGAGGGCCTGATAAAACCAAGAACCGATTCCGTTATAGCAGTTATGTATATGGCTTCGTTCTCCGTTCCAGTGTTCCCATGTCGTGGTCGCTCCGTTGTCTATCATATACAGATATCCCGGGTAATCACGTTTTTTTAGCATATTGTACATGAAATCAACTTCATGATTCCGTGTTGCCCATTCGGTAATTACAGGAATGCCCACCAAGCCTGCAGATAAGTGTCCTTTAAAACGTTCTTCTGTTACTTGATATAATGTCTTTTCGACCTCTGGAATCAAATCTTCCGGGGTAGCTCCGCATAACATAGGATATACCAAATCGATTTGCGTACCGGAAGAATAGCTTTTGTGCTCCGGGTCATAGAATGTATCTTGTATCCGTTTTATAAGCTCTCGGTAGCATTGCCCGTAATGAGACTTATCTGCTTCCTTTCCTAATACTTGGGCTATCTTTTCCATCGTTTGGTAACAAATAGCGATGTAGCAATTGTTTACCACATCTATGGATGACGGGATAGTCTGGTCTATTCCGGTAGGAGTTGCCCAATCTCCCAAATACCAATTGCGATAAGTCTGGTCCGGCCATTTCTTCAATAATCCATTGGGTGAGTGTATTTCCACATACTCTAGCCACCGTTGCATATAAGGATAATAACGCTCCAATAACCGGCTGTCTCCATAATTAACATACGTTTGCCATGAAGCAGTTATGATAAATCCGCACCAATACGGGCCCCCTCCGGCGGCAAACGGATTGGGAGCCGTATGGGGCATATCCCCGTCTTCACGCATACAATCGCCCCATGCCTGCATCCAATTCATATACGTAGGTGCCAAATTAAACAAGGTTTGCCCGGTCAGTGTAGACGCATTCCCGTCTCCACCGTATCCCAATCGTTCAACGTGCGGGCAATCCACCATATCCCCGCCAATCATCAGGCATTCCAAGGTATAATGTATCATGTCGTGAATAGCATTCAAGTCATTATCCGAGCAAGAGAATGTAGATTTCCCTGAATAATCGGTATGAATCAGGCATGCTGTAACGTCCGATAATGCCGGAGCCTCTTTAAGGTTAGATATTTTCAGGTAACGGTAGGCATGATAATTGAACTTATTACAAAAGGTCTCGTTTTCTTTCCCGGAAGCGTAATAATAGTCCTCATAAATGCCATCGCGGAATTGACCTTTTTCATCCAGGAAATCGCAATAACTGATTCGTATGCGCTGTCCTGCTTGTAACTGGGGAAAATTAATCTTCGTCCATCCGGTGAAATTCTTTCCCATATCGAATATCCAGGCCGTATCCCCGGAGGCCATAACCGTTTTTGGATGCCATTCTTCTTGAATTTGGTTCATCTCAACCATTTGAGGCGTAACCTTGTGTTCCGGGATGTTAACAGTCCTGACTTTTCCCCAATCCGCTTGGTTTAGTGATTCAGTAGTCATATCCGTCAGGAGTTGGGAAGCGTCTATGATTTCTCCTCCCAATTGGTGTATTCTCCATGTGGATTGATAACCACTTTCCCTGGCTCTCCAATAAGAGTCCGTAATTAGCATGGTAGAACTATTTCCTTCTTTGATTTCTTCCATTTGTGCTTTAAAGAACGGGCCTCCTTTTACTACGCCGGGCAATCCGTCATGATACCAACCCTGTCCGAGCCAAACAACCAAGTCGTTCTCGCCATCTCGTAGTAAGCCGGTTACATCATAAGTGACTGTTAAAGAACGCTTGTCGTATTGTGAAACCGCAGGAGTCAATACCGCGTTGCTTATTTTTTCGCCATTCAGGTAAGCCTTATGGTATCCCAAGGAGTTGACATGCAGCAGCACTTTCTCTTCGGAGCGTTTCCAAAGAAAAGTCTTTCTGAACTGTGGAGATTTAGGCTCGTCTCCCGTGGGTTCAATTCCGATATATTGCGCTTTCCAGTCTTCCGGCTTCAACAGCCCTATAGCGAAACAAGCCGGCTTACTCCAATCCGTCGCTTTACCCTCTTTGTCCCAGACACGCACTTTCCAATAAGCCATATCCTTGGAAGTTAACGGCTTTCCTTGATAAAGAAGCCCTGTTGATTGTTCCGAAACAATTTTCCCGGAATTCCACAAGTCTGCTTTCTTTTCCGATAATAATTTCTCTGAAGAGGCAACTAAAACCTGGTAGGCATGTTGCTCCTCTCCCTGTTCATTGGAGGTAAGAATCCAACTTAAGTGTGGTGATGTATTATCTATACCTAAAGGGTTAACCAATGATTCGCACCGTAATTCTCCTACTTGCAACGCAGACGTTGAATTACACGAGACAAAAAGGGCGGTGCAAAACAGATAAAAAAGGTTTCCCAAAAACGACTTTTTCATGTTATTTTCTCTGATTTGATTTTTTCAAAAAAACTTTACCCGGTCCAAGCAGCCTGGTACATGTAAATGCTTTTAAGCAATAGTGGCTTCAAATTTAATAAGATTTATTAGCATTATCCTGTTTCCTTGGGTTAATTTAATATTACGGACCAAGTTGTGTGCGGGGCGTAAACGGAGGTGCGGAAACGTGGCGTTGAAGCAGACAAATCCCAAGGCAGGGAATGAAAACTGTGTTACAGTTTTTTACGTCCACGTGGGAGCAAAGAAAAAATATGTCTGACATATTTCGAATTATGTCAGACATATTTTAAAATACAAGGCACATATTTTTTACCACATAAAACAGGGGGCAAAAACTAAGGCTTAAAATGCGGACAAAATCGGATGTGCCGGCATGGTCAGTCCAACTGAAGCGCCGGATCGTTTTTGGCTTTTATTTTTGCGTCTATGCGTTGCAGCCAGAAATCGACGTACTGTTGCGCCACCTTGTCGGCGTCGTGGTATTTGTGTATATACTCTACGCTTTGCCGCGAAAGCTCGGGAATGCGTTCGCTGTGTATCACGAGGTTCTTCAGTTCGTTGTACACGCTTTCTTCGTTTGGCAGCACGTTTATTATCGGTCTCAGTTCTTTTTCGCCGAGTATCTCGTAGTTTTCTTCCTCGCCGCCACCAACTACCACAAGTCCTTTTGCCATGGCCACAAGGGCGTTCATAGCCGGAGTGTAGGAATAAAGCTGGTCGAGTATAACATCGCTGGAATTCATGAGGTTTTGGTACTTTTCGAACGGCACTGATTCTACCTTTATCATTTCGGCTTTTTCGGGATATTCGCCAACAACACGTTCAAGTGCGCGCAGCATTATGTCTGTGCCTTTGTATTGGCTGCGGCTTTTCTGTATTCCTATAAAGAAACGTACACGCTCGTGCGGCGTGGCTGTCTTGGGCGTTACTGTGCTTAGGTCTATTGGGAAGGGTATGAATTTCAGCTTGCTTTCAAAATATGGCTTGTAGGACGCATAGTATTCATACAGGCCGGCAATAATACCGTCACAATTCTGTGCAATACGGCAATTCAGCATGCCTTTTACTCCGCTTCCCCATTCCTTTATCCATATGTCGTTTTCGCCGTCGTGACGTATTTGGTTGCCGAAGTTGAAGTCGCTGTATCGGAACGTCTTGCAGTCGCAACCGGCATGAACCCAGAAGTGATCCATTCCGAATGCTCCGAGGAACATGGATTTGTTGCGCTTGCGCAGCAAGTTGTATATAGGATTTATTCGTTCAGCTTTCAGCGGAAGGAATATGGGGTTTATTATCTGTACGACATCGTAGTCTTTGAGCTTGGGCAGCACTTTCATGAGCCTTCCCACGAATGCCGTGGTGCCGCGTACTCCCAAGTCGTAGCGTCGCACGTCGATGTCGCGGTGGTAGTTTTTCCAGTTGTCGCCGTCGGAAACTACGGTCACTGTGTGCCCTAACCGCCTCAGCCCGCAGGCCAATGCCCAGTGCACGTTGCTGAACTCGCCTAATAGTAGAATTTTCATGTTGTCGGTTTTGTTTGTTGCCTGCCGCCTTTCGGCTACGGCAGCCTGTTGCCCGAGTGCCTGCCTGTTTCTTGCGGCCCGGCCTGTTCCTTTATGTATTGTTCCATTTCGGCGGCATGGCGCCTGAATGTATATTGTCCTTTCCTCATGGTGCTCTTGCCGAAGTTTATGGCGTGGTGCGGGCATGAGTGGTAGCAGTTGAGGCAGCCCTCGCAGTTACCGTTCCATGTGGGAAGTCCGTCCGAAAGTATGACGTTGCCAACGGGGCATGCCTTTTGGCAAATGCCACATCCGGTGCATTTGCTGTTTACATTGAAAGGCTTGTCTTTTACGAGGAATTTATAAAAAAGATTTCCCAGTATATAGCTTTTTGTTCTCGGCAACGCTCCTTCGAACACGTCTGTACGCATGCGTTTGTCTTTTATATCCGCCGCTATTTCGTATATGCGTTTTGCTGCTTTGCTGAATTTGCGTTTTCTCAGCTCTTTCTTGTCAACCTCAAAGCCGGGCAGGCATACGTAGGAGTCGGGCATGATAACAGAATAGGCACTGTTTATTGCAATACCCTGGTTTTGCATTCGACGGCGCAGGATGTCAAGGGTCTTTCCTGTGTCGGTTCCGCACGTCATTATAATATAAACAAATCGTCCTTTTGCGGAGGCTGCGTCAAGCGTGGCACAAAAGCGCCTTACAATTTTTGGTGGCTGCCACCCGTATACGGGAAAAACAATTCCGAGGAAAGCACTGTTTTCGTCTGTGGGAATGGGTTCTTTTTCCGACATGCTGCATACGCAGTCGTTTGTAAGTGCGGCGATTTCCTGTGCAATGAATCTGCTGTTGCCCGTTCCGGAAAAATAGTATATCATTTTTTAGTGGTGAATTACCTTAGTTTTTTCTTGAATACAAAACAATCGGCGAACACTTTTTCCGCTTCGTCTATAGGCCTGTCGAAAATACCATATATAGCACTTCCGCTGCCGCTCATCGACGCATATATCGCCCCCATGTCGTATATTGTTTGCTTAATGGCTTTTAATTCGGGATATAACTTGAATACGGTTGTTTCGAAGTCGTTTCTTATCGTAGAGTGCCAATTTGTGATGTCGCCTTCCACGCATTTTCGCAAATCATAATCCGGCGTTTTTGGTGATATGCCCGAGTAGGCTTCGCGTGTGCTTACGCTTATTGACGGTTTTACCAATAGGAAGAATTTTCCGCTCAGTCTTACGGATATGTTGGAGAAAACATCGCCAATGCCTTCGGCAAAAACAGGCTTCTTTCGTATGAAAAACGCGCAATCGGCTCCGTAGCGTGATATGCGTCTTTCCATCTCGTCTTCTTTCATTCCGAGGCAGAACATTTCATTCATGGCCTTCATCATCTCGGCGGCATCACTGCTGCCTCCTCCCAGTCCTGCGCCAATGGGTATCTTTTTGTACAGGTAGATTGATAGCCGGGGAAGATTGTATTCGCGGCGCAAATCGGAGTATACCAGATATACAAGATTGTGCAAGGGGTCTTCGCCCTTAGGCATACCGATTATCTGTATGTCTTCCTTTTCGTTTCCGTGTAGTTCCTTTATTTCCAATACGTCTGTTAACGGAATGGGGTAGAATACCGTTTCAAGGTTGTGGTATCCGTCGGGGCGTTTGCCGGTTACGTTGAGCCCTATGTTTATTTTTGCACAAGGAAGCGAAAGCATTGCGAAATCAGTTTTATGCTGTAAAGGTAAGCATATTTTATAGCAAAAAGCCACCTGCAGGCGGTATAAGCGGAGTAAAATTGATATTTTTGCAGCCTGTTAACTAAAATCAAGATAAAATAACCTAATATGGAAAGGGACAGTATAGATTTGGGAACTGTAAAGGTGTCGCGGTTGTTCAGAAAGTATTTTATCCCGACACTTATAGGCATGCTGAACATTGCGGTGGCAACGACCGTGGAAGGTGTGTTTGTAGGCCATAAATTGGGAAACGACGGAATAGCGGCTGTAAACCTTGTAATACCTTTGATGTTGCTGTTTACCGGAATAGGGCTTATGCTGGGCATAGGCTGCTCGGTGGTTGCGTCGATACATTTGGCCAAAGGCAATGTCAAGGCGGCACGCATAAACGTAACACAGGCATTTATCGCAGGCAGTTTGATAGTAATTCTTCCGTCGCTGCTTATGCTGATATTCCCGCGTCAGACGGCTTTGATTTTAGGCTCGTCGGAGTCATTAATGCCCATGACGGTAGATTACCTGGTATGGCTGTTGCCCGGTTTCCTGTTCAATATGTGGATTGACATAGGTTTGTTTGTAATAAGGCTCGACGGTTCGCCGCGCGTGGCTATGTTCAGCAGTGTGGTGGCCGGCGCTTTGTGCGTGTTGATGGAATGGCTGTTCATCTTTGTGTTCGAATGGGGTATAGTGGGTGCGGCTGTCGGCGCGGCATTGTCCATGTTCGTCGGTGCGGCTATAGTAGCCGGGTATCTTGTATTTAAAGTGAAGGTACTGAAGTTTTACAGATTGAAATGGTCGCGGAAAAGTTTCCGTATTTCCATGCGTAACATAGGGTACCAGAGTCGTATCGGCTCGTCGGCCTTACTTGGCGAGGCAACTATGGTTGTTTTCATGTTTGTGGGCAACCATGTTTTCATGAGCTATTTAGGCGATGACGGAGTAGGGGCTTTCGGCATAGCATGCTATTATATGCCGTTTGTCTTCATGATAGGCAATGCTATAGCCCAGTCTGTTCAGCCTATTATAAGCTACAACTACGGTGCTGGAAATACCGATAGAGTAAATGAGGCTTTCCGCCTTTCAGTGAAGACCGCCATTATATGCGGCGTAGCGTCAACGGTTGCGTTCGTCTGGTTTCCGGCAGCGTTGGTGGCGTTGTTTGTAGATGTTTCCATTCCTGCCGCCGGAATAGCGATTGACGGTTTTCCTTATATAGGGGCAGGCTTTGTGTGTTATGTAACCAATTTGGCCGTGATAGGGTATTACCAAAGCGTAGAGAGGTTGACTCCTGCTACTGTTTTTGCCGTTCTCAGAGGATTTGCCATACTTGTGCCGGCGTTTTTGATTATGCCCGCCGTATTGGGCACTAATGGAATGTGGCTGGCAATGCCGTTTTCCGAGATAGTTACGTTTGCGGCGATAGTTGTGTTCTTAGTGTATGAACGGCGCAAGGCTTGCACGCGGAGTATGCCCCGCTGAATCGTCTGCCCGCTGCGTGGAAGGAACTATAAAGCCGGATTATGTGCTGTGGTAACGGAAATACGTGTTTTTTGTCTGCGTTGTTTTTACACGGTTTTTTAATAGGGCAAAAAATAGGTCGGACATATTTTAAAATACAAGGCACATATTTTAAATTATGTGCCTTGTATTTTTTCTTTTCTCCTATATGTGTATAATTGCCTGAAAATGAGATGTGATTCCGTACTGCTCTTTTTGTCTGTTTTCCGTGCCCTGTTTCCAGCTGCTGCGGATGTCTGTTTTATACTCCGCACATGCAGCCAATCACTTGCACCGACCAAGGTGGCTAACGGAATAACCCGTCACGCAAGATTTGCCGCCCATTACTTTGCTATGAACTTGCGGCCTTTGCTTACGTACACGTTGCCCGGTATGGTCTTCAGCACACGCTGTCCCGAAAGGTCGTAAACCGCAGCGTCACTGTTTCCATTTTCAGCAGCACCGTCCATAGTAACCTTTATTATGCCCACCTGCTCGTCGGTAAGCTCAACAATGTCCTTGAACGTGGGGGCCAAGGCATTCTCGCGGTAAACGTTTTTCATACCCTTGGGTACGTAAAGTATTGTATTGGCAAAGTTGTAGTTCGGATAATCGCCCACATAGATATGCGGCTTGCCGAGAAGGTACAACCCGTCAAGGTTGTCTATCACCTTAACGGTTTGCTCGTCCTTGAGCGTCACCTGCGCTTCCAATTCCCAGCCACCGCCGTTCACAACTATCTTCTTCAGCTTGGGGCAGTTGCGGAAATCGGGCAGCTCGAACGTGTTCCTGCCCTCATCCGGACCCCAGAATGTCGCGCTCTCCAGGTTCGCACAATCGTCGAAGGCGTTGGCCGCATTTACATACGACAGCGTCACGCTCTTAATCCCGCTACCCACGAAAGCCGAATCTAAGACTCTCATTTCGTCCTCTTCATCACTGTTTAGTTCGTAAGGCTCGCTGCAAGTCACGACGTCGCACTCCAAGCTGCGGCAGTTCTTGAAAGCGCAAGTATCAATCCTTCTGATTTCTTCCCACCTTAAAGTTTTCCCGTACCCAGAGCCGTTAAAACTGATTCCTTTTAAATTTACGCAATCCTCAAAGCAACCTTTACCTATGCCCTCCCATAAAAAATAAGAAGAAGAAACAGATTCTTTGTCCTCATTAACATTCGCATATTCCAACGCCGTACAACCTTTGAATGCGTTGTCAATGAACAGCGTCCTACCAATATCTATTGATTCAAGGTTCACGCAATTACGGAACGCACCAGAATATACCTCTGCATTTGGGACCGAGACATGCCCGGAAATGCCCGTGTTGCCTTCAAAAGCGCAAGCCCCTATCTCTTCCAAATTCTCGGAATTTATATTATACAACTTGTTGCAGCCTTTGAAAGCGGACGCTCCGATCTTTTTCAAATTTCCGGAACTAATGTTTATCAACAAATTGTCGCAGCCAATGAAAGCCCCTTCACCTATTGTCTCTATGTCATCCCAATTGCCTACATAACGCAGGTTCCCGCAGCCGAGGAACATGTAATTGCCAATGTCTTTCACCATGTGCTGGTTCTTGCAGCGGAAAGTGTCGAGCTTCGTGCAATAAGCAAATACAGAATCGCCGAAAGATAATATGTTAGGCTCCTCCAAACCTGTTTTATCATAAACTGTAATGCTGTCATCACCGAGGTCGCAAACCTCCAGGTTCTCACAACCGTAAAAGGCTTTTGACCCTATACATATAAGCGGGTATTTACGATTGAGATATGAGGGATCGACCCATCTTTCATATTTATCAAAATAGCCGCCCCATTCCGGGAACGTAATCTTGACACGCTTAAGCGTTTTACTGCCGTTGAAAACGTTGCTCGCTATGCCGCGCAGGCTCTTGTCAGTCAATTCCACGCTTTCTATTTTGTCGCCCCATTGGTTTGTCATGAGGTAGTTAAGGTAAGTTTCATCACTGCCGAGCCCCACTCCTTTGCCGCGCTTGGCATAGTTCTTAATGGGCTTCCCTTCGTACATTACGGTCTTTGCTATCAACACCGGCTCTTTGCCTTCCAACGCATACTTGTCACTGGAATAGCCATCAATATACCCAACGAATTTTTTATTGTTAATCATACATTCGTAATCACCCTCGACGTACAGGGTATCCACGTACAGTTTCTCGCCCGAGGAACTGTAAACGCCGCGTATCATATTGGGAATAGTAAGGCTGTTCAGGTGGTTTTTCTGTTTTATTATGAAATCGAGATCCACGAAGAACAGGTTTATATCCGGCATTGAAGGAATAACAAAATTATCGGATACTGGAATTTTAACGTCTACCAAGGTATTTGCCAAACACACACCATCATGTATTGACGGATCGGGAAAGAGTGCAAAATCCACTCCTACCAACGTTATGCCTTTTGTATAATATTCACATGTTTCCAAGAACACGTAGCCGCCACTCTCCCACCGCATTTCAAAAGTTTCCCAAGTATTATCCCAAAAACTGAGCTTTGATTCATGCGCTGTAGATATATGTTTCTCATAGTTTACTAAATGGAATTGGTCATAAGTCGCGGTATTCCAATCGCGGACTACCCCTGGCCATGCCGTGCTTCCGCTATACTTCCAACCAGCTCCTTGCGAATAAGCTGCAATTACGCACATTGCCGCAATTATCAACGAAAATATCCGTTTCATAACGTTTTCTTTTTAAAATTTCTTTTTCTCATTCTACCATTATAGCATCAAAGACTCAACAAGTCGGGGTCATAGCATTCTAATTCATCCTCCAAAGCTACATCGAAAGCGTCGGTCTCGGTAAGGTAAGAAATCTGGGTATAACGCGGCACGGAAGTTCCGTCTTCTATAGTTGCCGTTTTATATTCATAAGGTGCCAATATCTTGAACATGAAACCTTTGCATATCCAGGTAGAACCTGCCGGAAGTATCGTGTTGCTATTCAATTTGATTACATTGCTGTACGGTTTTTTAGTGAATCCCACTTTGCCTGACGTCATATAGCCATCCTCAAGGCAAACATAAAGAAATCCTTCTATTGTAAGAATATCACCCCGGTTCACGAGATACGAATCATTCTCCTTCAATACAACGCTGCGGTCGTCAATTAGGCGGTAATTCATATCAAGTGGAGCGTCGCTAAGCATAACGATTATGTTTCCTATAAAGAAACGCCCCTCTATCGGCATTTGCGTACCAGCTTTTATGCCTAAAGAAATCCTCATCTTACTTACCGTTTCGTGATATACGGGGAACTGTTGCCGCACATTAAAAAATCCTCCTTTGTCATAGTTTAGATAAGTATGCTTTCTCCTATTCAAAGTTTCCCCTTCATATTGAAGTTCGTTTATAATCACCAATGGTTGTTTATTGCATTCATTTATAATAGGAAAATCTATTGTTACATACAGTTGCTGCTCTTTTTCAAAATCGAAGTCTTGCGACATCAGGAAGAACGTATGTTCGTAGTTCACGTTTATCTCGTAATAATAACGCATCAATATCCTGCCCATTGGCGTTTGCATGTAAACGTGGGTATGTGGAGCGGTTTCTGCCTTCGGGTTAATTTTGTAATACCTGTTCACCCCACCAGTCAATGGCCTGGCTGGCAACTCGCGCAAATAAACTGAACCTATCGGAAAGCGGTCTGCGCCGTTTGAATCGAGCGCCTCGGCTATCTGCAACGATTTGCCATGGTAGGGGATATTCTCAAAAATGCAGTTGTGCACCTCCGCATCCTCGTCGGTATTGAGGATTACACTGTCGAAATAACATAAGTTGGAAGCTTTATATCCGCCCGTATTACCGTCTGTGTTGTTATGCTGCATTGTTACCCAGTTGTTTGGGTAGAAGCCCTTTACGCGCACAAGCCTCGGGCGGCTTTCCTCGAAATGGTTGTAACGTATCACGGCAGCCGCCCTTTGGCCCAATTCCAAATCCACGGCAAATACACCGGGCTCAGACTTGTTTTCCCTTTCAAATCCCCTTAAGCCCTCAAGATTGTTATACTCCACGCGGCACGGGCCTTTGTTTACAGCAGTTTTCATTGCGAAACCGTTGTTATGGCATTTGTTGCGTGTAAACTCCAACGACCACGAAGTCTGTAACGTCGGCTCGGGAAGTACGTACCCGGGCGTAGGTGTCAGGTCCGGACGCACTCTGCTATGAAGACAATACATGTTATAGAGAAACGCGCACTCGTTTATGCGGAGGTTGTTTACCGGGTAATCTATTATAGAATTTATGTGAATGGCGTAATAAAAATTCCTGAAATGGCAGCGTTCTATTATGAAAGGCCACAACGGGGCGCCGCAACACGAACAAAAATTTATACCTGAAGGCAGGTAATCTTTCTCCGGTTCATAATCATTCCATACGTTTCCTTCTGTCCATAATTGTAAATCCGAAATAACGACAGGATCACCGGGATTCTTGGAATCAGCATACGAGGTAGTATATACAGGTTTTTCATCCACACCGAGTTCTTCACCTAAAGTTATAAGGCTTTTTCCTTTAGGGCAAAACAATGTGCTTGTACGAGAATTTTTTATTTGTGTAGATTCATGTCCGCCATTTTCATCCTCTTTTACAAACCATTGGTCCTCGCGCAACAAAGCACCGCTTCCCTCAAGGCGCAAATTACCTTTGTGTATCACAATGCCTTCCTCCACAAAGTAATTCGCAGCATTGAACTTTATCGTCTTTATGGAAAGTTCCTCGGCCACGCGGATTGTTTCGTTGATGGCTTTCGAATTCCACTTGCATTCATTTTTGTTATATTGATCTAGATATGTTAGCTCTATGACGTTAACATTATTATCTTCTGGTTCGCTATTGGCTACATAATCCAAGAATTTAAAAACGAGGTCGCCTTTCGCGCCGAACCATTCCGGGCGGAGGTACGGCACATTTAAAGTGGCAATGCGTTTTTCCTCAATTTTCTTATTTTGTGCATTTTTCCCTTTGTCTATAATATATGAAAACTCTACTGTGCATTTGCCGTTGTCGTCCAATCTGAACAACTGCTGGCAAGTATCTTCAATGCTGACGACACCTCTTATCTGACCGCCGCCCAATGTGCCGCCGTTTGCCCTCAGCACGTCGCCAGGCACAAAGTAAAGCGTTTTGCCTTTCAAATCCACGTCATCCTCCAAAGATATGAGGGACGGGGAATGAGCCTCACTCAATAGTTCAAAGTCGCTTTTATCAAAATTGCTTTGATTTAAAACAACAGTTCCCATACGAATATTTTTTAGCATTAAATTATATCACAAATATAAAACAAACAGTATGCTTATTCAAGGGTTCTGTCTGTTTTTTTTACATCAATTAGTAATATTTTTGAATTAATCGTATTCCGGTCTGAAAACACAATCTCTCCATTTTCCAAAGTCCTGCTGCGGGCGGTGGTTGATACGTGCCTTATTCAAACACATTTTCCATGTCGCCATTGCCGGTAAAAAAGCAACGGCAAATTTTGCACTATTTCGGGACGTGGTCAAAAATAGGTCGGACATATTTTAAAATACAAGGCACATATTTTAAAATATGTGCCTTGTATTTTAGATTTTCTCCTATGTGTATATAACTATCTGAAGATGAGACATGATTTCGTGATGTTCTTTTTGTCTGTTTTCCGCGCCCGGTTTTCGCTGCTGCGGATGTCTTTTTGTAAGTCGTGTACTCGGCGAAAAGGAGCAAGTGCCGGCCGGCTGCACAATTACATGTTACAAAGCGAGCCGGGCATATTGGGGATTACGCATCGGTCCGGTTATGAATCGGCGGTAATATTTTTTGCATAAAGAAAAACGAGATGAAGTTTATTTCATCTCGTTTTTGTCTTTTAAGTCGATTTCTGCCCCGTTTGTGTCTAAGAATTTGTATTGCAGGAATGAGAAACTTTGGTTGGGCAGTACTTTTATTCCCATTCCGTATTTCAGCCTCCATTGCGCCTTTATCGAAAATACTCCCTTGTTTATATATGCCGCCACATAGGGGTGTACTTGCAGTGTAAAGCGTTTTACCTTGAATTTTGTTGATAGTATCCGCACCTTGTCGTGAAGCGTGTCGACAAAAAGCAGCGATGGTTTTATTTTGCCTGTTCCGCCGCATGTGGGGCATGTTTCCTCGACCATTACGTCCATGGCCGGCCGCACGCGCTGCCGGGTTATTTGCATTAGCCCGAATTTAGATAGCGGCAGGATGTTGTGGCGCGCCCTGTCGCTTTCCATGTTGTGGCACATGCGCTCATAGAGTTTCTGGCGGTCTTCGGCCAGAGACATGTCTATGAAGTCGACAACTATAATCCCGCCCATGTCGCGTAAACGCAATTGGCGCGCCAGCTCGTCGGCAGCGCCTAAGTTTACTTCGAGTGCGTTAGCCTCTTGTCCGTCGGCTGATTTTGTGCGATTCCCGCTGTTCACGTCTACAACGTGCAGGGCCTCGGTATGCTCTATAATCAAATATGCGCCGTGTTTGTATGTCACCGTTCTGCCGAAAGCCGATTTTATTTGTTTGGTAACGGAGAAGTTGTCGAATATGGGAATGTCGCCTTTATATAATTTTACAATCTCCTTGCTTCCCGGCGAGATGAGTTCCAAATATGCGCATATTTCATTATAGACGGCGGCGTCGTTTACGTAAATGCTTTCAAACGAAGTGTTGAACGAATCACGCAGCAATGCAACCGTGCGGCTCATCTCTTCGTACACGAGCAAGGGGCGTTTCTTGTCGGCCAATGTGCGCCTGAACATGTCGGAACATCTTGATAGCAGCACTTTCATCTCGCTGTCAAGCTCGGCAACCCGCTTTCCTTCGGCAACAGTGCGTACTATTACTCCAAAGTTCTTTGGCTTTATGCTGTAGACAAGTTGTTTGAGGCGTGCGCGCTCGGCATCCGACTTGATTTTTGAAGAAACGGATACTTTTTCGCCGAACGGTATGAGCACAAGATTCCTTCCTGCAAAAGAAAGCTCGCACGTAAGGCGCGGCCCTTTTGTGGATATGGGTTCCTTGGATATTTGAACCAGAATCTCGTCGCCGGCTTTGAGCACCTGGCTTATCTGCCCGTCTTTAGGAAGGTCGGGAGTGGACTTTAGCTTAAACTGTTCAAGAGGTTTTTGCGTGGCGCCGCTTGTAATGGCACTCAGATAAGTTGACGCGCTGTTGAACTGGGTGCCTAAGTCGAGATAATGCAAAAAGGCTTCGCGTTCATAACCGACATCAACAAAACAAGCATTAAGTGCAGGTAAGATTTTCTTTACCTTGGCTGCATATATATTTCCTACGGCGTTCGATTCTTCGCGTTTTTCGCTTTGAAACTCTACTAAACGCTTATCTTCAAGAAGTGCGATAGAAATATCTTTAGGCTGAACATCTATAATTACTTCACTTGTCATTACTGAGGTAAAATGTTTGTACCTATAGTTTCCTATTGGATTACTATACTTAAGTTACGAATCTTGCAATTAGGGTAATTGCATGAAATTCTTCCTCTTGTTATTATAAATACTGTAGAGATTGGTCCTTACAGCATTCTAAAACTAAAAACTTAAAAAATAAGAACAAACTACGCTCGGCTATGAATTTGTGCAAGCGGCATAGTTTGTTCTTAGTCGATGAAATTGCGGAGAATAAATCTACTACTTGCTCTTATGTCTATTCTTGCGCAATCTTTTCTTACGTTTGTGCGTTGACATCTTATGTCTTTTTTTCTTTTTTCCGCTTGGCATAATTATTTAAGTTTAATATGTTGTAAATGTTAGAGGTTTTGTAATATTTCGACGAGATTTCTCGTGACTATTATTTCTTTACTGAATTTACAAACGTCTTGGCGGGCTTGAATGCCGGGATGTTGTGCTCGGGAATAATGATAGTTGTGTTTTTTGAAATATTGCGCGCTGTTTTCTGTGCACGTTTTTTGAGGATAAAACTACCGAAGCCGCGGAGATAAACGTTTTCGCCTTCTGCGAGGGAGTCCTTAACGACTTCCATGAATGCTTCTACAGATGTAAGTGCCGTGGTTTTATCTATTCCTGTCTTTTTTGAAATCTCGTTTACTATTTCTGCCTTAGTCATGATTTTAATCGTTTTAGTGTTACGTATGTCTTTTTTCAAATTTGTTTGCAAAGTTATATCTTTATCTTGATATAGAAAAATATGCGTGTGGCATTTTTGCGGCTATTAGGCTGTTATGCCTTATTTTTCTTTGCGTGATTTATGTTTTTGCAGCAAATGGCCGTATTTTTATTTCTTGCCGTTGTATGTTTGCATGAATTCCTTGGGATATGGGGTTTCGAAACGCAGCAGCTCGTTTGTGCGCGGATGGTGTAAAACGAGGCGGAATGCGTGTAGGTACATGCGCTTTTGCTCGTCATTGTTGTTACCGTATTTAATGTCGCCGCATATTGGATGGCCTATGTCCTGCATGTGTACGCGGATTTGGTTTTTACGCCCGGTTTCGAGCCGCAGCTCTACAAGCGAATAACGCTCGTTTGATTTTACTGTCCTGAAATGGGTAAGGGCGTATTTCCCTCCGTTGTCAAAAGGCGAGCTGTATGTTATGAATCTTTCATCTTCTTTAAGCCAGCTTTCTATCGAACCGTTCTGCTGCTCCATCTTGCCTTCGACAAGGGCGATGTATCTGCGGTCGATTACGATGTCTTTCCATGAGTGTTCAAGAACCTGCTCGATATTCATGTTCTTGGCATAGACCATTATTCCTGAAGTATCCCTGTCCAAACGGTGTACCACGTGTGAAGTGCACTTTTGGTGTGAAGCCTTGAGGTAACTGTCGAGAATGGTTTTTACGTTATACAACTGGTGCGGGGCCGGTGCTGACAATATGCCCGGCGATTTGTCTATTACTATTATGTCGCGGTCTTCGTAAATTATCTTTACGAATTTATTGTGCAGCATAATACCGGGCTTGCGTTTGCTTATCTCGACAACCATGCCCGGTTTAAGGAGAAAATTGTGTTGTGTCTCGATATGCTTGTCGACCATAACTCCGCCGTTTGTAAGTATGGCCTTTGCTTTGTTGTGGCTCATGCCGTTTAGTACCTTTTCGATAAAAGGCAGCAGTTCGCATTCCTGATGGACATTGAATACGGTGTATTTTGATTGCGTCGTATTGGCCATTTATGATATTAACTTAATAATGACTTGCAAAGGTAAGCCATTCTTTTATTATAGAAATGAAAATTAAAGAAAACCGTTCGTTGCCGCATGTGCGTCGCCATTAATATACATCGGCGTGGGTACTTTTAAAAAAGGTCCGGGACTTTGAAAAAAATATGTCTGACATATTTTAAAATAGGTCAGACATATTTTGAAATAGGTCGGACATATTTTTCGAGAGCTCCTATGGTGGGAAAAGAAATACGGACAATGGTGTTTTTTTGAAGATGTCTTACTACGTTTTTCGCCTTGTTTTTTGGAGGAGCATAATCGGCAACTTTTATTACGCCGATTACACCATTTTCAATCCCACTATCGACGCTATTAAAGTTGTTATGAAAAATATCCGCGCCCGGGACGCATGCTCGTGCAAGAATATGATTCCCAACAGCACGGTCCCGACAGCTCCAATGCCAGTCCATACGGGATATGCCGTGCCGATAGGTATGGTTTGTACCGCAACGGACAGCAGCCACATGCTGGCTGTGAGGCTGACTATGAACCCTGCGGCCCATAAACGGAATGCCATGCCCTTCGAGCCTTTCATCTTCCCCATGCAAAAGGCAAAGGCTGTTTCAAACATACCTGCTGTAATCAAAATAATCCAGTCCATCGATGAAAGTTTTAATGTGATAAGATTTTAAGCCCTATAACTGAAGCAATTAGCGTGGCGATGAAAAACAGACGCATGAAAGTTACGGGTTCGTTGAAGAACACAATGCCGAGTATTACGGTGCCTACCGCGCCTATACCGGTCCAAACGGGATAAGCCGTGCCGATGGGTAAGGTCCTGACAGCCTTGGCCAGCAATATCATGCTTAGCGCAAGACTTATTAGAAATCCTGCACACCAAAGATAATATCCGGCACCCGACGTTTCTTTCATCTTTCCCAAACAAAAAGCAAAACCGGACTCGAAGAATCCGGCAACAATCAGAATAATCCAGTTCATACGGCTTTCTTGTAGTAGCTAATAAATATGTAGAAATGGAATGCAAAAATAGCGAAAGGCGAACGTCGGAACAAATTAATGCGGCAGTTTTTGCTTTATGCTATGTAAGGCAGTTCTAATAGCATGGAACAGCGTATGGGGTTCGGGAAAAATAAAAGCCGTACTGATTCCTAAGAGGATAGTACGGCTTTCGTGTTATTGAGATATTCCAATGCTGTTGTGTCGTGAAGTTATTTGTTCTTCCATTCTACGTTAAGATTATCCCCCTTGTCATCGGTGTATGCCACTATATCATGATTTTCTTCGTTTTCTAAATTCATCATCAGTTCGCATACTTTGTCCTCAAGGTATGTTTGTATAGCGCGTTTCAGAGGGCGCGCGCCTAATTTGGAGTCGTACCCCTTTTGGGTAATAAAATCGCGTGCGTTATTGTCAACAGTGAGCGCATAACCAAGACCTTCAACGCGTTTTACGAATTTGTCTATTTCGATGTCCGCAATGGAGCGTATTGCCGCTTCGGTGAGGGGGTCGAACATTATAATCTCGTCTATACGGTTGAGAAACTCGGGGGCAAACGATTTGTTTAATGCTTTTCTTATAATGTCGTCGCTTTTCTTTTTGTCAACCGAGGTCATTGCTTCAAAGCCAATCCCTTGTCCGAACTCGCGTAATTGTTTTGTGCCGCTGTTCGAAGTCATTATAATAACGGTGTTCTTGAAATCTACAGTTCGCCCGTTGCTGTCTGTCAATCTTCCGTCATCCATAACCTGGAGCAGGAGGTTGAATACATCGTTGTTGGCTTTTTCAATCTCGTCGAGCAAGATTATGGAGTAGGGGTGTCTGCGTACACGTTCTGTCAGCTGGCCGCCTTCTTCGTAACCTACATATCCGGGAGGCGCCCCAACCAGGCGGCTTACAGAATATTTCTCCATGTATTCGCTCATGTCGATTCTGATTAATGCATCTTCTGAGCCAAACATGAAGTCGGCTAATTTTTTTGCAAGCAATGTTTTCCCGACGCCGGTCGGACCTAAGAACATGAACGTCCCGATAGGCCTGGTTGGGTCTTTAAGTCCTATCCGGCTGCGCATAATAGCTTTTGTTATTTTTGTGATAGCCGTTTCTTGCGCTATTACCGCATTTGCCAGTGCTTCGTGCATGCCTTTCAGGCGTATGTTCTCAGCTCTTACCATTTTTTGAACAGGAATGCCCGACATGTATGAAACAACTTCTTCTATTTGCGGCAGGTCGATGGTCTCACGATTCTCGTTTAGACTTAATTCCCATTCTTTTCTGCGGGCTTCATATAAAAGAGTCAGGTTCATTTCCTGGTCGCGCAGGTTTGCCGCCTCTTCAAAGTCTTGCTTTGATACGGCTTCGTTCTTTTTTTCTCGTATTTCGTTTATGTGCGCTTCTTGCTCTTCTATATCTTTTGGCACTTTCAGGTTTGTGATATGTGCTCTTGAGCCGGCCTCGTCAAGTGCGTCGATAGCCTTGTCTGGCTGGCAGCGGTCGCAAATGTATCGGTCGGTAAGAGAAACGCATGCTTCCAATGCTTTGTCTGTGAAACGCACATTATGAAAATCTTCATAGCGTTCCCTTATGTTGTTGAGTATTTGCAGTGTTTCGTCGTGAGTTGTTGGCTCAACGATTATTTTCTGGAAGCGGCGTTCCAAAGCCCCGTCTTTTTCAATTGACTTGCGGAACTCATCCATCGTTGTTGCGCCAATGCATTGTATTTCGCCTCTTGCCAATGCCGGCTTCAATATGTTTGCGGCGTCCATTGTTCCCGGCGCAGAACCCGCGCCGACAATAGTATGGATTTCGTCAATGAAAAGAATTATGTTAGGATTTTTTTGTAGCTCGTCAAGCAGTCCCCTAATGCGTTCCTCGAATTGCCCGCGGTACTTAGTGCCGGCTACGAGCGAAACCATATCGAGTGCAATGATTCTTTTGTGTAAGAAAGTGCGCGGCACTTTATGCTGGATGATTCTTGTGGCCAGCCCTTCGACTATAGCACTTTTACCGACTCCCGGTTCGCCGATTAGAACGGGGTTGTTCTTTTTGCGGCGGTTTAGTATTTGTGCCAGATGTTCTATTTCCTTTTCGCGTCCGACGACTGGGTCAAGCTTTCCTTTTCTTGCAGCTGCCGTTAGGTCAAAGCCGAAATTGTCCAATACAGGCGTATCGTTGTTAGGCGCTGCCTGGCTGCTGGAAATTTTTGTGTCGCTCGGTTTGTTTCGTGGCTCGTTTTCTTCGTCTTCTTCGTCTTGGCTAAAGCCGAATCCCGAATGAATGTCTGGCTTCATTGCCAGCATGTCGTGGGCCGCTTCGTATGTAACATCATTGTTCCTTAGTATACTGCATACCATATTGCTGTTGTCTTTAAGAAGCGCCAGCAGCAGGTGCTCTGTGTCAACAAAGTTGCTATGCAGTAGCCTTGCTTCTAATGTGCATAGGCGTAGAATTTTTGCAGAGGAATCGGATAATGTTATTTCGTTGAATATATCCTTGCGGCTGTTACTTGATTCTTGATTCAGTTTTTCTTCTATTTCACGTTTTAAGTCGTCAAGTCTTACGTGAAATTTGTTTAGAATCTCTATTGCCTTGCCTGAATTTTCGCGCAACAACCCGAGGAACAGGTGTCCCGGGTCGATTAAGTTCGACCTTAAACGTTCTGCTTCTTCTTTGCTGTATATGAGTATGTGAGATACTCTTGGTGAAAATTGGTTGTTCATTTTTAGTAGTTCTTTGCTTTTGCAAATGTTTCGAATTAACTCTATCAGTAAACTTGCGTTTTTGTAACGAGAGTCTTTCAGTACGTGCGGTGTGCCCGCAATCATGTTTAATTCAAAGTAAGCAAAGTTTATGCCAAAACGGCAAATAATGCCTCGTTAGATGAAGATTTGATTATAACAGTTATATGTCAGGCAGAATAATCGAGGCTTCTTATGTCAGTTGACATCGTAGTTCGCGTATAAAAACCGTTTTATGCTGCGTTTGGGGGTCTTTTCAAATTCCTTGTCTACGATTTTAATACCCGAAATTTGTGAATACATCGGTAAGGTGCCGTTTAAGGTACGCCGGTTTTGCTCCATAACCTGTTTTAGCTGTGCAGGAGTGAGTTTGCGTTCTTTCACACCTTCCTGGTTGGGATACACGAGGGCATAGAACTTGTTCCCTTTCTGAATCATCACGCTTTCTTCAACTAATGGCAGCATGTTCAGTTTTCCTTCTATTTCTTCGGGATAGATGTTTTGGCCCGACGAACCGAGAAGCATGTTTTTGGAGCGTCCTTTAATGTAAATATAACCGAATTCATCGATTACGGCTAAGTCTCCGGTGTGATACCACCCGTCCTTGTCTATTGCAAGTGCTGTCGCTTCAGGGTTTTTGTAGTAACCTAACATTACGTTTATGCCTCTGCAGAGTATTTCGCCCACTACGTGTTGGGGGTCTGGGGAGTCGATTTTTACTTCCATGTGTTTTACTACTCGTCCGCATGAACCTTTGGGGAGTACGGAGTAGTCGGCATAGCATATCACGGGTGCGCATTCTGTTGCCCCGTAAACTATGGCATAAGGGAAATGTATGCGGTGCAATAATTCTTCTATGTCTTTGTTCAAAGGTGCTCCCCCTATCATTATTTCATAGAATTTCCCGCCGAATGCCTTTTTCATCTTGTTGCAAATGATGTTGCAGATTTTTTCCCTTACATAGGGCAATCTCATTAGCATTCGCATTTGGGGAGTTTGGAGTTGCGGCAGTATGCTGTAGCGGAGCGCCTTTTCAAGAATCAATGGTACGGCGGCAATAAAGTCGGGTTTTATTTTTGCAAACGCATTGAAGATTACAGTGGGGCTGGGGTTTTTCATAAGGAAGAACACGTGTGCCCCTGAAATGAACTCGAACAAGAATTCCAAGGCCATGCCGTACATGTGGGCCATTGGCAGAATGGAAACGAGCTTGCTGCCTTTGTGTACGCACATGTGCAGCGCGCTGCGTGCAAAGTCCATGTTGCTCCATAGGGCGCGGTATGGAATCATAACGCCTTTCGAGTTGCTTGTCGTGCCTGATGTGTAGTTTATCATGGCCAGTTCTTCGGTCTCGTCTCGCCGGTAGCTTACATGTTCCTTGCGGAAGTTTTTCGGAAATTTGTGCCCGAACATTTCGTTGAGCCTTTCTCTTGCGGAGGTGAGTGTTTCCGCACGGCTTACAAGCAATGAATAGTCGGGCAGTCCGAATATGCCTTCAAGGTCGGGCATTTCGTTTGCGTCAATGGTGGGCCATATAAGGTCGCCTACAAAAAGTAGTTTGCTTTCCGAGTGGTTTACGATGTTGTATATCTGTTCCGGTTTGAATTCCTGAAGTATGGGTACTGCCACGGCTCCATAAGTAAGAATTCCCAAATATGCGGCAGCCCATTGTGAACTGTTACGTCCGCAGATTGCGATTTTGTCGCCTTTTTTTACGTGGGCTTCGCTGAACAGGATGTGTAGCTTTTCTATTTTCCGTGCCACGTCTTTGTATTGCAGCGTGGCTCCGTCGTAGTCTGTAAGAGCGTCAAGATCCCAGTATTCCTTTATGGCAGTTTCAATCAGTTCGATGAAGCTCCCTATATTTTTATTTTCCATAATTTGCACAAATTAAGTTCCAGTGTGCAAATGTATGAATATTTTTCTATACCGCAAATATATTTGGCTGTATAATGAGCATACGGTATGATTGGGGTTCCTCTTTTTTTACTTGACGCGGGTGGAAAGGCGGTTTTTATGGTGGATGTCTGTGTAGTGTCTGTATTTTACGCCACGTTTTTGCCCGGGTTTTCAAAGGGCGAAAAATATGTCTGAGATATTTTAAAATAGGTCAGACATATTTTGAAATATGTGCCT
>ERZ780148.659-NODE-659-length-27631-cov-7.793081_pt1 | contig 27631 bp, 30 predicted proteins | sample MGYA00510984_ERZ780148 | MGnify/ENA primary metagenome ERZ780148 (study PRJEB29588, sample SAMEA2160902) | human gut metagenome | biome: human gut; feature: human-associated habitat; material: faeces | place: Denmark | collected 2008/2010 ...
ATAGAAGTAGCATTAGTTGCTTCATCGCTTGTGTGATTAAGGTTAATGTTGGGAAAGGTTACCGGCCTTTCCAATGGATTGTGTCCGCTGAAGAAGTAAGGTAGGTGCGGACGGAGCTACAAAAGAGAGAATATGGTCCGGAATATGTTATCCGGTTGAAGACATCATTCCGATGCCGACAATGGGAGGTATAGCTCCAATGGCAAATATAAGGTTTTCTTTTGTTGTTGTAAACAAAAAGAAAAATAAATTTCACTTTTAACACTGGAACCGCATAATAAATCACATATACGTACCATTATGCAATTTATGCATATTCGTTAACTACATGATAGCATCTACAGAATTTTATAATTCATCTCACATCTGGAATTCTCTTTGTAATGCGTTTTAATGGAATAAATTACAAGAGATGCAGAAAAACACGCCTTCTTATTGGTAAGGTCAAGACTTTAATTATTATTTGTTGCTTTGTTTCTCTTTTTTCAGTTCTTTATTGATGGTAGAAACTATACATTCGTTCAACATGTATTTCAATTCTTCGCTGTCCTTGGCATATTGTCCGCAAATATAGTAGACTTCCTTTATAGCTGCGTTTCTAAACTCTTTAATGATAGCACCTTCAGGTATGAGCCTTTCTGTTTGCCAGTAATCAAGAACCAAATTAACCATGGTTGCGCGAAGTTGTTTTCTGGTATCTACAGACAGTTTCTTGAAAGAAAGTGGTTCCACCATATCAGATTCACCTGGATTTATCGGACAATCATTGTTCGTGCCGTATTGCGGACCATATTGCATATAGTCCTGCCACATTCCTAAGTTTTTTTCGACTTCTACATAGCAAGTATTTAGGTTTCTCTTCTTATTTTTCTTTTTACCCATATGATAAGTTGAATGTATTTTACAAAAGTAATCAAAGTTTGATTAACGTTGTAACATATATTTTCGCTAAATAAATCAAACAAATAACTTCCATTGTACAGATACAATGAACCTTTTCTTATTTGAATAAAATTCTGTATAGTCCGTCTAATGACGAGTTCTTTTTATCGGACTGTCTCCGCATTTCTTCCTGAAGTTTTTGTAACCGGTCTATCCCGGATTTACCACTGTATATGTTTCGTCTTCCTTTTTCTGTTAGTGTGGCCTCTACATATAGATGGGCGAACTCAATGTGGCTTTTGATGTTGTCTGTCAAACTGGCAAAGTTCATCAATTCACAGCCTACAACAATGCCTGAGAATACGGATATAATACGGGTAATCATTCTCCATTCCTTATACAATAGGACATACAGTTCTTCTTTCTCCATCGGACTCTTGTCACATAGCAGAATCCGATAGCAGCATAGCAGAAACGAATAACGTACATAGGCATTCTTGTATCGGGGAACTGGATTCTGTCTGATACATTCATGTAGCTCCTGTAATTGCTTACAGGCGGGTTGAATCAAATCGGAAACCACCACATGTTCCGAGAGCAGCAGCTGCAGAACGATGTAGCAAAACGACTTTTGCAGGCTGTCACCTTCCTGAAAGTTCCTCGAAGCATAATCCAGCAAGTCTGTGACATCCGTCGGTCTGAACATATAGTTCAAGTGTGAACGGATGAGAGGATTTGAGAAGATATGGTTATAGCTGGCTCCTAAAAAACTGGTTGTGTAATCATCGCTGAAAGCCACATTTCTCAGATGAAGCAATGTGCCCCATATCATTCTTTTTTGAGTTTCTTCATTGGTACAAGCCATTGAAGACAGAAAGTTGCCCACTGCCCAGGTTCCGGCCTGTAAACTTTCTTCCAGCCTGCTTTCATAAAAAGAGGCATTGTATATCGCAATGCCCTTTGACTGTATAAATTCTGATGCCATATCGCATAAACGTATTAGAACTTAAAGAAAAAGAGTATTCATGAGATTACATCATCCATTTACATTTTTAACGGCCTATATTATGGTTTTTATCGCTTCTCCATAGTCAGTTCAGGATTGCTCATAGTTGACTTACTACTTTCATCACTTCACGCACATACCTTGGGTCTTCCGCATAGCCAATCTTATGCAACCATAACAAATAATTGCCGCCAGTGTATTTGTATTGGACCTTGGTATAGTAAGCACGCACACTTTCCGTCCAGTGATTGAACTCATAGTATTTCCCGGTTTTGGGATTCGTCAGTCCAAACAGGTTGTGCCGGTTCCGACAGAGCGGTGAACGGAACCAGCCCGTTTCCAGTATGGCTTGTGCCAGCACTATCTTCGGATGCCGGATGCCATTGCGGATGATTTCCTGATAGAGATTGGGAATGGTAAGTGCAGGAAGTTCTTTTCGTACAGAAACCTCAGTTTTTTCAGTTCTCTTCTCAGGCGCTTTTTCGTGGGACACCCTTGCGTAAACTTTTCGGGCATATAGCTCCGAAAGCGGTTTCACAGGCACCTCTAGGGCAAGTGAGTCCTTTTCTGCCTTTTTGCAAGACTTATAAGTGCCCAAACTCCTCTGTAGGGTATCAGGAGCCACTTTTTGTTGCTTTTCAGGACGGATTCCCTTCTCTTTGGTAATCGTATAGAACTGTGCCGATGCTGAAGCGGAACCAAGAATCAACAGTACGGCGGTCAGAATGATGTTGTGCATTTCTTTTCAATGATAGGGTTGACAATACTTTTGCGGGTGTTCAAGGCGGTTCCGACCGCAAATATATCGTTTTACTTAAACAATACGAAAATGCACAACATCAATCATTCTGAAAGGCTGCCCTACGAGAAGTTGGCGGCATTAGGCATTGACCGGGAAAAGGCCGACAGTCTCCCTCAGGAAGTGAGGGAGAAACTGGCATCCGGAGAGGTCACCCCGCTCATGCAGGTGTCCATCAGTGCCCGGAACGGAGACCTGATCACGCTTCCCCTCAAACTTCAGCTGGCCACCGACCAGCAAGGTAATCCGGCGCTCATGGCTTATCCCGTCCGTGCCGTACTGGAAAAGGAACGCAACCAGGTGTTGCGCCTCACGGAACAGGAAGCCGAAAGGCTCAAGAAGGGTGAGGTCATCCAGAAAGCCGTGGAAGTAAACGGAGAAAAGACCCAGCAGTATCTGCAACTCGATCCCGAAACCAAATCCATTATCCATCGCCGTGTCACGGATGTTCAACTGGAACAGAAACTCAAGGACATGGAGAAAGTCAACGACATCGAACTGGGCATGCAGCAGAAGCAGCAGGTACGCGAGGGAAAACCCATTGAGCTGAATGTAGGCGGTGAGAAAGTGTCGGTTGGTGTGGATTTGAAAGAACCCCAGGGTTTCAAGGTCATTCAGGGCGGCATGAAAGAGTGGGAACGACAGCAGAAACTCCGCTACGACGAACAGCATCCCGAGTTCCTGGGACTGGTGATGACGGACAAGAATCGCTGGGAATACCAAAAGGTGGTGGACAAACAGTCACAGGAAAGAGCCTTGAAACTCCATGCTCCGAAAGCTGAACAATCCAAAGGTCTCAAACTCTAAATCCTTTTCCCTATGGTCAAGAAGAATGCAGAGAAGGATGTCGGTTTTGTCCGGCAGTTCAACGAATTGAAGAAGAAACATCCCGATGCGGTGCTGCTTTTCCGTAAAGGAGATTTCTATGAAATGTACAAGGAAGATGCGCTCAAGGCATCGGTGATATTGGCGCTGAAGGTATCAGACAAGATTCTTCCTTTAGAGAAAGACCCCATCAAACTCCTGACCTTTCCCCGTCATGAACTGGACAAGCATCTGCCCAAGCTGATTCGCTCCGGTCAACGGGTCGCCATCTGCGAGGCGATAGACCGGCCGGAACTGATGAAGAAACCCAAGGAGAAGGTCGGGGAAGAATTGAAAGAAACGAATACCTCCAACAAGAATACTATGACGAAAAAGAAGAAAGAACAGGCTGTGCAGGAAGAGCCAACCAAAACAGTCAAGACGGCTGCAGAGGAGAAACCTGCCAAGGAAAAGAAGACGGAAGCCAAAGCCGAAGTCAAGAGTGAACAACAGACTGAGCAGAAAGCGGAAGCCAAGCAGGAACGCAAGCCACGCGAACCGCAGATGATTACCGCCAACGGCGAGAAAGTCAGCCATGGACATGCGTTCCAAAGCACCACCAATCCGGCAGACTGGTACTTTACCGCCAAGATGGACGGAGTACAGCTGAAACCGCAGAAAATGGACGCAGCGGATTTGGCCGCTTACCAGAAGAAGGAAATGACGGTGCCGCAACTGATGGAGAAGTATTATCCCACTAAGCTCATGCCGAAGGTATCGGAAGAAGCGTTCCAAATGCCGAAGCAGTTGTCCGGTCCGGATGGAGCCATTACCATCGACAAGTTCAATGTCTATAAGGAAAAGGACGAGCAGCGACCGGATTACGGCAAGTATAAGTTCTATGTGCAGATGGGTGACACCAAGATGTCGGCAGTGGCTTCCCGTGAGGACCTGAATGCCTACTTCGACCGGGTGACGACTCCTGCCCAGTTGGTAGAAAAGAACTTCGGGGAACGCCTGCACCTGCAGTCTGCCTACGAGAAGTACCAGCTTCCCGAAGGAGTGGACCCCAAAGGAGTCCGTGTGGCCAAGGACCACTCCGACAACAAATGGAAGGTGTCGATGGACCTGGGCGATAAGGGCAAGACCAGCAAGCATGAACTCTCCTTCGATGACGGCTACTCGCTCTTCAAAGCCAAGACCGCTACCCGCGAACAGATTGCTGCCAAGTACCTCAATACGGAAATCACGGGCATGCTTTCAGCCGTAACCAACAAACTGGAGAAGTCGGCTTCCATGAAAATGTAACAAAATCAAGAGAAACAATCGAATATTCAAGAAACAATAAAAGACGAAAAGATATGACAGCTAAAAAGACACACGAGGAGTTGGTGGAACTCCTTCAGGCCGGTAAAATCGGCTTCCTCCGATTTGTGATGGACGGCGATAATGCAGAGGATTATCTGGAGTGGTGCCAGACCCACGGCACGGATCCTTCGGATGAATCCGCAGAGTTTTATGTCGAACAGACGGACATCGACCAGATGGACCGTCAGGTAATGAATGACGAAAGCTATGGCGTATGGAACTAACACATCCGGCAATGCCGGGCAGGTAGCCATCGACCGCTTTGCCGAAATGATGATAGCCCGCATGGAGCAGATGAAGGCTTCCGACTGGAAGAAAGGCTGGATTGGCGGTGCATCCGGATTTGCAGGTCTCCCGCAGAACGTGGGAGGCCGCAACTACTCGGGTTCCAACTCCTTCTTCCTCCAGCTGCAGACCGCTGCCCAGGGCTACCAGCTGCCGGTGTACCTCACCTTCAAGCAGGCGCACAACCTGAAAGCCCATGTGCTGAAAGGTGAAAAAGCCTTCCCCGTGGTCTATTGGGACGTGCTGGTCAAGGACAAGAACGGCCATAAGGTCAGTTCGGATGAGTATAAGGCCATGAGCAAGGAGGAGAAGAAAGGCATGGATGTCATTCCCTTCTTCAAGGCTTTCCCCGTGTACAACATCGACCAGACCAACCTGGCGGAGGTGCAACCCGAACGGGTGCAGAAACTCATGGAGAAGTTCAAGGTGCCCGAGCTCCGGGATAAGGAAGGCATGTATGTCCATGCTGCTCTCGACCGCATGATTGAGACGCAAGGCTGGCTCTGCCCCATACAGGCAGACAAACGGGTGGACGGAGCTTTCTATTCACCGGCTAAAGACATCGTGGTGCTGCCCATGAAGGAGCAGTTCAACATCGGCAATACCCCAGAGGAAATCTACCGTGGCGGCATGGAGTTCTATTCCACCATGCTGCATGAGATGTCACACTCCACCATGACCCCTGAACGGCTCAACCGTGAGATGGGCGGACGTTTCGGAGACCCGAAATATGCCAAGGAGGAACTGGTGGCGGAACTGACGGCCGCCATGATCAGCCATTCGATGGGATTTGATATGAAGGTGACGGACAACTCCGCAGCCTATCTGGATTCCTGGATTGGGGTGCTGAAGCAGGAACCGAAGTTCATTGTCTCCGTCATGGCGGACGTGAACAAGGCTTCGGACCTCATTCTGGACCAGGTGGACAAGCAGCGGCTGGCACTGAACGAACAGCCCTATCTGACGAAGAACGACCCGTTTGCCCCGTTGGACGAAGGCGAAGAAGTGCCGTTCAAGAATGCGGCCATCGTGAAGACACGCAACGGGGATTATGCCATCCGTGCTTCCTACGATGGTGTGGAACTGGGTTTGAAGAAGGTATCGAAAGATACAGCCAAGACCTATTTCCAGCTGACGGACTACAAGGACAAGGCTGCCTTCCTGAACATGACAGCGCACAAGACCTTCGAACCGGAGATAGCCAACCTCAAACGCACGCAGGCAGTGGGTGCCAAGTTAAGCATCTGATACCATGTAGAATCTTTAAATCCATGAACCATGACTGATTACAAGGTAAACTTCAAGGACCTCAAAGCCAAGGTAGGCATCGACGATGTAGCCTATGCGCTCGGCTACCGTCTGGATCGCAAGGCCGGTGTGGGCCGCTACATGGAGCTGGTGTTGGGTGATGGCAAGGAAAAGCGGGATGCGCTCGTAATCTGCCACCCCCAGGACAAGGCTTCCCAGCGGTTCTTCCGCCGCGACGGTTCCAAGGGGGATGTGGTCACACTCATCCGGGAGAACCTGAATGCCTTCAACGTATCGGGCAAGGATGAATGGCAGAAGATAGCCAAGGTGCTGTCCCGCTTTGCCAACATGCCCGAACCTGAATACCGCGAGGACCGGGAGTATGTACAGTCAGCCAGGTATCATGCCACCTTCGACAGCTCCAGGTATGAGGTGAAGCCGATAAATCCCGACAAGATTCCGGCCATCTTCCAACAAAGGGGATTGTCCGATGAAACGGTACGCACCTTCGCTCCGTTCATCCGGCTCATCCGCGACAGGAAGAACGAGAACTTTGACGGCTACAACATCGGCTTCCCTTATACCAACGGAGAGAACGATCAGGTCCGGGGCTACGAAATGCGGGGGTACGGCGGTTACAAGTCCAAGGCTGCTGGAAGTGATTCCAGTTCTTCTGCATGGGTGGCCGACTTGTCAGGAGGCTATCCGAATGTCGTGAAGAGTGTCTTCTTCTGTGAGTCGGCTTTCGATGTCATGGCATTCTACCAATGGAACCGGAGGCAGCTGACCAATGAAATTGCCCTGGTATCACTGGGCGGTACGTTCTCTGACGGACAAATCCGGCAGGTGCTGAACCGCTTTCCCGAAGCCCGTCCGTTTGACTGTTTCGACAATGACCTGCCCGGTCGCATCTACGGCTTGCGCATGATGGCGCTGGTAGAGAACATCCCCTTGAAAATCAACCGAACCCGTGACAGTCTGGAAGTGGAAGCGAACGGACGTTCCTTCCGGCTTGATCCGGAGCGACCCTTTCAGGTGCAGGTCAAGGAACACCTGTCGGTCAGATACGATATGGGACAATGGCTTCCCCCGAGGGCTTTCAAGGACTGGAACGACTGTCTGCTCAACAAACCGATGGAGGTGCGGCTGCATCCGACTAAACAGGACCAAATCAATAACCTGGCCGAACGCAGAAATGCAGGCCCTAAATTATAAACGTATGAATGTAAGACGATGGAAACGCTCCTTGTTAATCGCTGCTGTTGGCTTATTGATAGGTAAAACTCCGCTCTTTGCCCAACAGACCGACCCTGCGCTGACTTCTGCCGTACTGGGTCAGACCGCAGCCTTGAAGAAGATCCACAAGGACCGCAAGAAGACACAGGAGAAAATCATTGCAGCGGAAGTGGCCGTAACCGCTTCGCTGGAACGGATTCACCATGTGGAAGACAAGATGCTGGACTATCTTTCGAATGCGCAAGGTGCCATGCAGAACCTTTACCAGATTAAGCGTGCCGGGGAACTGGTGGCCAAGGAAATCCCGCAGAACTGCAGCCTGCTCCTCAAATCGGTGGGCGGTAATCTGAAGGGAACCGTGATTGCGGCCATGGTATCGGATGAATTGACGGATGCAGCTACCCAAATGGCGGCACTCTTTCCCTTCATGAAGCAGCTGGTGACGTCGGGCAAATATGACGTGACAGGAGATGACGGAAAGAACGAGAAGCACAAGGTGAACCTGCTGAACGCTTCGGAACGCTACTACATCGCCAACGAGGTGGTAAGCCGGCTGGAAGCCATCAACACCGACCTGTTTATCCTGGCCTGGCAGGTACGCACACTCTCATGGAACGACCTCTGGTTCTCGCTTGATCCCGAAGGATGGGCCAATGTGATGTCCGGCAAGAGCATCATCGGCGGTATCATCTCCGACTGGAACCAGGGCTACAGTCTGAAATGGTAAATAGGTAAACAAACATACTAATCACAAAGTAATCAAGTAAGGAAATAAGAAAGTAATCAAAGCAACAAGTAACAGAATCATATAGTAAACAAATCATCCAAAAACAAAAGCGTATGGAAAAGAAAATAATCGGTCGCTGTCCCTTGTGTGGCGGCAACGTGGTAAAGACCTGCAAGGGTTACCGCTGTGAGAACAACATCGCCGAACAGCCCACCTGTGTGCTGAATATCAACGGCATTATCGGCAACCGCAAGATGAGTGACGAAGAAATCGCTGAACTGTTGGAGCACCGCTTCATCCTGTTGGACGGCTTTGCTTCCAAGGAGGGAAAAGCCTTCCCTTCCGTGCTGGAACTGGCAGACAATGGTGCCATCAACATGCAGTCCGTCATCGGCAAATGTCCGCATTGTGGCGGCGACATTCGGGTGGGTACGAGAGCCTTCAACTGCTCCAATTACAGCAACCAGCAGGCGCCGTGCAACTTTGCCATCTGGCGCAACATTGGTGGCCACCAGCTGAGTCTGACAGAAGCCAAGGAAATCTGTGAAAAAGAAATCACCTCCAACGAACTGGAGATGTATCGTGATGACGGCACCATCTATCGCAAGCGTCTCGGCCTTTCTCCGGATAAACTCCAAATCGTGAAGATATGAAACCGGGAATGAAAATGATTATCATGCTGGTAACCGCCGTCTGCTTCTGGAGCAGCCTGTTTTACTTTGCCAGCTGTTCCGACCATCCCGAGAAACGGGCGGTGGAAATCGCTGAGAGAGCCTTGAAAGCAACCGTCGATAATCCGGAGTCCATCCAAATCAAGGGTATCAGCAAGGCTGATTCGGTATTCGGCAAGGAATATGTCAATCCGCACGAGAAGGCCGCACTTTCCATGCACCTGATGCAGTACGGGCACAAGTTGATGGAAGAAACGGACTACTTTCAGAACCTCGACAAGGATGATACCGCAATGAGTGATCAGGTCACCCGTCAACTGGATGCCATGACCACCCTCCGGGCTTTGATAGCTTATGGAGAACTTGAGGGAGCAAATCCGAATAAAGCCAAAGAAATGAAGCCGTTTAACGGATGGAAGGTCAAGATAGATTTTGAAGCCAAGACCTTAAAAGGAAAGCCTTACCACTCGGAATACTGGTTCATCCTCGATAAGGAGGCAGAAATTGTAGTCAAATCATTTGAAATACCGCTGCTATGAAACTGAGAAAATTGAAATATTTACTGTACGCTACACTCACAGGAGGAGCCATGCTATTCACCTCCTGCGAAGATTGTGACCATGAAGGAGATAAGTCCATTGCTTCTTCCCTTCAGGTTGGTGATGTAGTCTGCTCGGATGGCAGCGTATTGTCTAAAGAGAAGTTCTCTTCCTCGAAAAAGGAACCGGTGGCCATTGTCTATCATGTGAACCGGAATCCGGAGATCAAAGCTTTGGGCTATGCCGTTTCCATCCGGGACGTCGCATCGGCAGCCTTTGCCGACAGTCTGGGTGTCGAACAGGAAACGTCAGCTTCATTGGAGAAGGAAGACGGTAACGAGAACACCCATGCCATGTACCGCCACGAGGAAGTGAAATCTCCCTTAGCCGTTTATGTCTTCGACATGTGGCGCTACGGCCAGTCCGCCTACATTCCTTCGGTAAAGCAGCTCACTTACCTCTATCAGCAAATTGGGTTGGTCAACCAACGGATAGAGGCGGTCGGCGGATTACCCATCAGTCTGCAGCCCGGTGACTGCTGGCTGTGGACTTCCACCGAAGTAGAGGGACAAAGGGACAGCAAGGCCTGGCTCTTCTCGATGCAGTCGGGAACCATTCAGGAAACTCCGAAGGACCAGGCACATAAGTTCAGACCCGTGATAAGTATCTATTAGATAGTATAACCTCTAAACGCAAAGATTATGAATGAATTACTCTTACAACTCCAGATGAAGATGGAGGCATTCCAAAAGGATGCAACCCTTCAAGCAGAAAAAGGAAACAAGGCAGCCGGCCAACGTGCCCGCTGTGTATCACTCGAAATGGAACCGCTGCTGAAGCAGTACAGGAAACTGTCGTTGGCGGCTTCGAAGAAATAAGAACGCTTTGTTTTATTTCTCTCGTGTTCAAAATGTTGATTCATCGTGAAAGGTCCTGGTGCGTGAGCATCGGGGCTTTTATTATCTGTAGAGTATTTGTTCCTTTTTATATAAAAATGAAGAATTTATCGAACACGTTTCTTGTTGTTTTAAACAAAAATGCTTATTTTCGCAATAAGTCAGTGGAGGTAAACGTGCCCAATGGGCTTAGGACCCGGGTTAGCGCATTCCAATGATAGAGCGCCGGGGTGTTCCTAGAGAAACCCGGCTTTTTCTTTTAATATCAGGTAAGTCTTGTCATCATCCTGTTTCAGCCATAGGTTCTGTTTTTTATAGCACATCTTTTTATTAAAGTGGGGATTAACAAGAAAGCCCTCCGATAGACAGAGGGCCTGGAATATCAAGCATACCTGATGAAGATTGTTTGAAAGGAATACTCTCTTTACTCCAAATACAAAAATAACAGGTTTCTCCATAAAAAACAAGCCCCCAGTCGGGGGCTTGAGTGATCGTATGAACCTCACGGCTTATATGGATCATTTAAAGCGTCATTGGATTCTTGTTTGATTAAGAATCTAATATCGCAAATATAAAGATTCTTTTTTAAAATCCAATAAATAGGTCAGGAAAATGTATATAAAGAACACGGCTCTTTCGTTTAAAACAACCTCTATAATCCTTGTTATTCTCCGAAAAACCATTATTTTTGCGCACAGCGATGCAGGAAGCACCGCTTCCGGTGTTTCTTTTTATCGTTCATATAAAATTATTTTTGTAGGCAGAAATCAAATGCGACAGAGGTCGTTTTTTGATTTTCGCCTTAATTTTCGCTATGCGAAAATACGATTTATTTTGCTGATATGCAATATTTTGCATGTCTAATATATAAAAAAGAAACATGCATTCTGCCGTCGTGGCAGCATAATGAAACATCTGAAAGAATTTGTGAAATCAGTGCCGGATTACCGCAGGACAGACAAGGGAAACTACAAATACAAGCTGGAAGATATTCTTCTCCTTGTAATACTCGGACGGCTGGGCAAGTGTATAACAAGACCGGATATAATCAGATTCGGCGAGCGTAATCTGAAACGCTTCCGCTCTTTAGGAATTTTGTTGGACGGCGTGCCTTCTGAACCTACGCTCTGCCGTATATTCAAACATATTGATGATGAAGCCATGTCTGAGCGGATGTCTGAATTTACCTCCACCTTCCATGATGAGCTTGTCGGTTGTGCCGGGGACATCCTCTGTATTGACGGCAAGGCAATGAGAGGGACGGTACTTGAAAACGGACGCAACCCCGACATCGTATCCGCCTATTCCCTTGAAGGAGGTTTCACCCTTGCCACGGACATGTGTGAAGAAAAAAGCAACGAGATAACTTCCGTACCCAAACTATTGAACAAGGTGGATGTGTCAGGATGCATAGTTACGGCAGACGCCATGTCCTTCCAGAAAGCCATCATAGATAAAATCCGGGAAAAAGGCGGTGATTTCCTTATCGAGCTGAAGGCAAACCAGAGGACTCTGCGATATGGGGTTGAGGACAATGTCGAACTTGCAGAGCCTGTGGATGTATATTCGGAAGGCCCTTTTCTTGAACATGGCAGAATAGAGACCAGAGTATGCCGTATCTTTCGTGGAAATGACCTGATTACGGACAGGAAAAAGTGGAATGGAAATCTGACGGTTGTCGAAATACGGACTGCAACGGAGAGAAAATCTGATGGTCAGAAATCTTCCGAGAGGAGGTTCTATGTCTCCAGTTTTCACGGAAGTGCCAGGCGGCTGAGTACAATAGCCAGAATGCATTGGGCAATAGAAAGCATGCACTGGGACCTTGACCGCAACCTGAGGCAGGACTTCATCAGGCGGAATAGTGCAAGGTCCGCCAGAAACCTTGACACGATACAGAGGATGGTACTGGCAATACTTTCGATATGGAAAGGTAAAAGGAAAAAGCTCTCCGACAAGGCTAAGGGAACGGCCGAACTTATCAGAGAACTTTCCTTGGACTTTACCGCAATGATACATATGCTGGATCAAAAATGAGATAATTTGTAATTTCAGAGGATTCGTAACGTTTTGGGTATCAATCATAACAAAATCCCTGCTTCCCATAAGAAGTGGGTGGGGGAATTATGTGCCTTTATCTAAGCTTAAATGAAAGAGCCGTGTATAAAGAACTGAATTTAGGCGCTCTAATAGTTTATTTCCTGATCATACCGGTTCTGATTCACAGCATCTATCATTTTCAGACATTTCCGGTATTCCGATTCGTTATCGCGAAATATTTCGTTACTTTCTTCGGATGCCTTAATCAGTCTTTGGTTTCCTCTTTCAAATAGAAATTTGTCCCACTCTTCATGATCGAAGTAAGTCTCTGGAATGTACTTTGTCATTGAAGAACTTAATGAGGTACCTTTTCTTATTTCGAACATATCTTGTATAATCCATAGTTTCAGCAGTTCGAAGTATTCGGTGAACTGGTTGACCTTCATTTCTTTTCTAGAAATGAAGGTCTTTACGATTCCTCCACTCTCATTGACCCAATCGCCCAAAAACATGCCGTCATAACAATATCCTCTTACGTTATCTCCTTTTTGGTTATTGAAGAAACAGCAGTTGCTATTCATTATAAAGAAGAGCTTCATCATATCCTTTCCGGCTGCTATGGCCTGGTCCTTATGTATTTTCAGGCATCTTTCCCCATATCTTTGAAAGAAATGCGAAGGAAAAAGGAGCACCTGGCCATCAATCACAGTGCCAGCCCAAGGTTGTCCCAGGTAGGTAAAACACAAAGTAAACGAAGGCCTGACAATGTTAACCTCCTTTTTGCTGTCGGCAAAGAAAGAGAGATACCATTCGTTGTATCTACGGGTCTTGATTGTCGTGTCCCATAACCAGGGGTATCGGGTCCTTTTCTGAATTATTTTTTTGAACTTCGGCAAGAACTTGTTCCATCTACCCCTCACTTCTTTGAAGTCAGTTTTGATTTCAAGAATCAATTCTTCCAATGTCATGGTATCAAGTATCATAAGGCTATCATTATTATGAGTTTATATGCAACTCACCAAAGGTAGAAAAACTAGCTGATACTTTTGCTATCCTTCCAGTGCTATTTTCATCTTACAAAATTTCCCGGGCAATCCAAGCACAGGCTGCTGCATCGGCCAATGCATGATGATGGTTATCCAGTTGATAGCCGCAAGCTGCTGCCACGGTGTGCAGCTGGTGATTCTCCAGTCCCTTCATGGTTCGGCGAGCTATGCTCAGCGTATCATGAAACTCATAGTCAGGATAATCCATCTGATAGACACGGAACACGGCTTTCAGACAGCTTTCATCAAACGGGCTGTTGTGGGCCACCAATGGCAGACCTTCTACCAAAGGCGCTATCTGTTTCCACACCTCCGGAAATACCGGAGCATCATCTGTATCCCGGCTGGTCAGTCCATGTACCTTCGTACACCAATAGTTGTAATAGTTAGGTTCGGGATTGATGAGGGAGTAGAAGGAGTCCACTATCTCGTTATTTCTTACAATGACCACACCCACCGAACAGACGGAAGACCGTTCGCTGTTGGCGGTTTCAAAGTCGATTGCTGCAAAATCTTTCATGGGTTGTTCTTTGGTTGGTTGAATGTATAGATTTCTGTTCGTATCAGTAAGCCATACCTTTCTGCTGCATTTCTTCCCGAATCAGTTCCGTTTCGGTATGTGTCAGTTTCGGAAGCTGTACCTGTTCCGGACTCTCTTGCTGGTAAGCCTTCACTTCGTTGATGAGCATTTGCCAGTCGTAAAGGAACTCCTGACTGCAGCCGTGTTTCTGATAAATCTTCTTGGCGGCTTCCAGTATCTCTCCGGCACAGCTGTCATTCCCCTGGAATACAACTGCCGGAATCTCGTTATGGAAACAGTCTCTCAATAATCGTATCTGATCTTTCATTTGTGTAAGGTAATAAAATCTGTTTTATATCGTGCCTTTCTGAACCTTTGTTTTCAGGGCCTGCAAAGATAGTGAGTTTTCGGATAGATTAAAAGTTAAACATTCATCTTTAACAGCTGGCGGATTCTTTCCTTAGGTAGGCATTTCCACTCCCGATGAATTTTCCGATACAAAGAAACGAAGGTCGGTACAGCAGCAAATGGCGCTTTGCTTGGCTGCGAAGAAAGCAGCCGGCAGCCTTCCGCAATTTGTGCCAAATTGGGTATTCCGTCCGCTTTCCCCTTGCCACATTTGCCTTCTGTCCCTTGCACCTTTCGTAAGAAGAGGCATCGTAAAAATCACCCGGGAGTGAGAAGCCGAAAGGCTTCAAACCAAAGGGAAAAAAATTAGTTCAGCTATGGTATACAAACTCAAAGACCGAAAAGAAAAGATGCTCTACAAGGGCAGTGTTTACGAACTTACCCTGCAGTGGGACAGAGAGAGTTTCCGCAAGTGCTTTTGCGGTATGCCTCCTTTCTATGCACACATCCGGAAGGACGGCAACAACTTTGCGCTCATTGACTGCTATTCCACTGGGGACGATTTCAGCGTGGAACCCATGCACCCGCTTTTTAAAGAGCCGGAATGGATAGTTCACTTCCTCAAGTCGGACATCAACTCCATTCCATTGCAGAAACTGCTGGAACTGCTCCCCATCTGATTCACGGAGTAACCTCTGAGTATTTACGCTTAAACATAGGAACATATGAAAGGAACTGACCATTTCAAGGAACTCATCAAGAACTATCTTGATAACCGAGCCAAGGAAGACGAACTCTTCCGTGCCAAGTATGAAACCACCACACGCACCATTGACGATGTGGTCAACTATATCTTCCATGCCGTACAGCAATCCGGCTGCTGCGGTTTCTCTGATGATGAAGTCTATTCCATGGCAGTCCATGCGATAGATGAACCCAATTTGGAAATCGGCAAGCCGATGGACTGCAATGTTGTAGCGAATCATCACATTGAGCTGACCGAGGAGGAGAAGGCAGAACAACGAGCCATTGCCCTCAAACGATACCAGGAGGAGGAAATGCGGAAATTGCAGCAACGCAACAGCCGACCCAAGGCAGCCAAACCGCAACCCAAACCCATTCAAGAACTCTCACTCTTTCAAGGCATGGAACTATGAAGGCAAGAACGAAAATAGAAAAACAGGTGGCAGCTTCCAATGAGAAGCTGACCGCCATAAGCCCCAAAGTGCTCACATGGGCAGTGCGGAAAGTGGCAGGACATATCTGCTTCCGGACTTCCGCACACAAGTGTACGTGTGGCGAATGTGGCATACACTTCGACCATAAGGGAAAAGGCAAGTCAGTCTGCTGCCCTTATTGCGGTACTCGCTTACAGATAAAGGACACCCTCAAACGCACCATCAAGGAAACCTACTACTTTTCTTCCCTCGAAGTAATAGACCATTTGCAGGTGCAACGGGTATTCCGTTTGGAAACGACCTTCCGGAAAGGAATGCCTATGGAGGTAGATTACTGGGAAGCATGCCGTTTGTGGCTCAATGCCGAAGGCAAGGTGGTAGTCACAGCAAGAGCAAGGACATTGAGCTATTATGTGGACTGCTTCGATTGGGCATCTGAAATCATCTTGAAGCGACCGAACGAAGTTCACTGGCTCATTGCAGACACCTATGTTTATCCGCACTATCGGCTGCTGCCCGAACTGAAACGAAACGGCATGAAAGGCAAGCTGCCCGACTGCTACCCGATGAAACTGATGAAAGCCGTACTGACGGACAGCCGGATGGAAACCATCCTCAAGTCAAGAGATTTACATGCCGTGTCTTATTTTGTACACCGACCTTTGGAACTTGACCGATGCTGGCAGTCGTATAAGGTAGCCACCCGGCATCATTACCGCCCTTCGGACATGGGATTGTGGGCAGACACTATCCGTTTGCTGGAGCAGTGTGGCAAGGATATCTGCAACCCCAAGTATATCTGTCCGCAGAACCTCAGAGCCGAGCATGACTATTGGATGAACCGACACAACCAAATGGAGCAGAAACGCAGAAGCCGGGAGCAGATGCAGCGAGCCAAACGGAAGGAAGCCGAGTTCTACAAGGAGAAGTCACGCTATTTCGGTATCACCATCACCGACAAAGACCTGGTGATTTCGGTACTCGATAGTCTGGAAGCCTTCCAAGCCGAGGGAAATGCCCTGCATCATTGTGTCTTCCAATGCGAATACTATGCCAAGGCGGACAGCTTGATACTATCGGCTCATGACAAGGAGGGAAACCGCATCGAAACGATTGAGTTCTCACTGACCGAGGGGAAAGTGATACAGAGCCGTGGGCTGTGCAATACGAATACTCCGCACCATGACCGGATTGTCCGGCTGGTCAATGCTCATGCCCATCAGATACTCGCAGCCAAACAGACAGCGTAGATTCCTTATATATGTTCCGCTCCGACTTCCGCCGTGAGGTGTGAGTCGGAGTTTAAAAGCATACTATACGAAATGTATTGACAAATTATTTCAAGCTGAATTAAGGCGCTCTTTCTGCTTGCCAATTCTTAAATATAAGGAAGATTATTCAGCAGGACAAAAACCTTCTTGATGTTTGTTTGATATTTGTTTGATGTTTATTTAATGGTTGATTAACAATGATATAAAATCATCAGAAAAGTGATTTTTTCGCAGAATAAATGAGTAAACTTTCTGCCTAATCAGCAAGTAATAAAGTATTTTTGTAAGTAAGGAAACAAATGGAAAAGTAAACTTTTAATTTTGAAGATAATGAAAGGAAATAACTTGACAATCGCCATCGGCAATCAGAAAGGTGGAGTCGGCAAGACCACCTCTACTGCATGTATAGGCGCAGCACTCGCACTGCAAGGAAGACGTGTGTTGCTCATTGACCTCGATGCACAGCAGAACCTCACCTTTACGCTGACGCAGAACGAAGACCCGGAAACAAGCATCTATGATACGCTGGTCAAAGACCAACCACTGCCCATCATTCCCATCCGTGAAAACCTGGACCTCGTTCCGGCATCGCTGGACTTGGCAAGAGCCGAAATAGACATGGCCACCATGATGGCAAGGGAAGGCATCCTCAAATCCTACCTTGATGAACAGAAGGAGAAGTATGACTACATCCTGATGGACTGTTCGCCCTCACTCGGTATCGTGACTACCAATGCGCTGGTGGCAGCGGACAAACTCTATATACCGCTCACCGCCGAAGCCTTGCCCTTGAAAGGCTTGACCATGCTGGACGATATAGTCCGGGAAGTGAAGCGCCGAGTGAACCCGACGCTGGAGTTGGGTGGGGTGTTCTTCACCAGGTTCAATAACCGGAAGTTGAATAAGGAAGTGATTTCCATGGTAGAAAAGCGATACGGAGAGAAGGTCTTTCAGACGAAAATTCGGGAGAATATCGCCATAGCCGAGATGCCGCTGTCCGGTCAGACCATCTTTGAGTACGACCCGAAAAGCAATGGCGCAGCGGACTATCGGACACTGACCGATGAAATAATCAGTCGGGAAGAAAATAGGTAAACTATATTACTATGTGACTAATCACAAAGATTATTGGTAACATAGTAGGATAATCAGTAAGTAAACAAGTAATAAAGTAATCAATATGAGTAAGAAGAATTTATCTTTATGGATGGACGGCTTCATGGGTGAAGCCAATCCAACCGACCAGGCAAAAGAATTGCCTCAGGAACAGCAGGTTCAACAGACTCAGGAACAGGCTGTAGCTAAAGATGTTCAGGAGCACCAGAATGCAGTAGTCAAGGAAGCATCCGTTCAGCATGATGTTCCGGCAACGGTTTCTACAGAAAAAATGAAGTCCAAACTGGAAGCCAAACGCAGAGCAAATGTAGGTCGCCCCAAGAAAGGCGAGCCAGTCAAAAGTGCCAAGAAGCCCCAGGAAATCCGCGCCACCTTCATCGTGGATCCGGATTTGGTCCGTAAGGTGAAATACATTTCCCTCGTGGAAGGTATTCTGTTGAAAGACGTTATCTCTGAAGCATTGAACAACTATGTGGATGCCTGGGAGGAGAAGAACAAGAAAATCCGGCTACCGAAGGCGAAGTAAACGCATTTGTAGAAACTTAGCATTAGGATAATGCCTCAAATCCAGCTTTTTCGTTAAACAGAATTGAGGCATTATCAATAAATTTGCCAGCGATGGATAGGGTATTTATTCTGACAATCCATGTTTGATTTGAATAGTCCAGAAAGTTGCTAGGAAATTGACAATATATACCGCCATCATGATTATGAGGAAATCTTTTATAATGCCTGCCTTTGTGTAAATAGTGACAGAAATAAGCGATTTAGTGAAATATTATCGCTAACTTTGTACTGATATGTTGGTTCGAATTATGAAACTGAATAGAATTAAGTGTGTGCTTGTTGAGAAAGACATCTCGCAAACACAATTAGCAAAGGATTTAGGTATGAGCTTTAGTACAATTAATGCGTATTGCAGTAATCGCAAGCAACCTTCATTAGAATTACTGAGCAAAATTGCCGATATTCTTTCAGTAAGTATAAAAGACCTTATTGCGGACAAATAAAAAGTTCAGCTATGGAAAATGAAAAGAAATCAGCTTTCTGCGAGGATAGTAGAGTGAAATTTCCTACTCTCATGCACTTAATGGGAATGGGGTTTAAGTATGTGTCGCTGAAAGGCCTGAAAAATAAATATGTAGAAGCTCCAAAAACTGAGTTCGACCCTCTGACGAATATTCTCACGGATTATTTTTCACAGGCATACTATGGGCTTAATCCTAATGCACAAGAAGGGGATGCAGAGAAAATGCTGACGAAGATTCAGAAGTCGTTGCTTAACGATGATTTGGGACGCCAGTTCTATAATGAAATATTCTTGAATACATCTGAGAAGATTATAGATTTGTCTACTCCAAAAAACTTCTTGAAAAACAATACATTTCAGGTTACTACGGAGATGACTTGTGGCAACAAAGATGCAGCAAACTACCGCCCCGACATTACTATTTTTGTTAATGGTCTACCTCTCGCTTTCATTGAGGTAAAGAAAGAAAATAATCATAAAGGTATTACTGCCGAAACAGACCGAATGAAGGAGCGCTTCAGAAATCCTGCTTACCGTCGTTTCTTGAACATTACACAGATTATGGTGTTCAGCAATGATATGGAATATGATAACAACGAAGTTACGCCTACCATTGGTGCCTTTTATGCCACCATTGGTAAGCGCAATACGAAGTACAATTGTTTCCGTGAAGAAGGACAAACGAGCTTTCCTATTGAGCGTCATTTCCACCATGTTACTCCAGAGGAAGAGGAAATCCTTTTGCGTGATAATAACGTGGTACAGTACAAGGGAAGCAGCGAATACAAGACAAATTGTCTTGCTAACACTCCTACAAAGCGTATTTGCGACAGTCTTTTCTCATTTAATCGTTTACATTTCCTGTTAAAGTACGGCATTGCTTATGTGGATTATCCGAATGGCTTGCAAAAGCACATTATGCGCTATCCACAACTGTTTGCCACTAAAGCCATTCAGGCGAAACTTGAAGAAGGAATGACTAAAGGTATTATATGGCATACACAAGGTAGTGGGAAAACAGCTCTTTCTTATTACAATGTAAAATATCTTACAGATTACTATTCTTCTAAGGGTATAGTACCACAATTCTTTTTCATAGTTGACCGTCTTGACCTGATGGATCAGGCGCAGCGTGAATTTTCTTATCGCGGTTTGAAAGTAAATCCCATTCAGACGAAAGAGGACTTCACAAATATTATCACCAGTGGTAAAAATACGCAGAATCGTGAAGGTAAGGCAGAAATAACTGTCGTGAACATTCAAAAATTTTCGGACGATGCGAAGGCTTTGCCGAAGAATGCTTATAATGTTCCTGTACAGCGCATTTATTTCATCGACGAGGCACACCGCAATTACAACCCAGAAGGCAGTTTTTTAAAACAGCTCATGTCAAGCGACAAAACCGCAGTGAAGATTGCGTTAACCGGTACACCTATTATTAGCAAGGAATACAACACCAAAGATATTTTCGGTGATTATATTCATACGTATTTCTATAATGCGTCAATTGCAGACGGCTACACATTGCGTTTGATTCGCGAAGATATAGGTTCTAACTATAAAATCAGACTGAAAGAAGCTCTTAATAGCATTCGCGTCAAAGCAGGAAGTTTGAAAGATAGCATTGTGTATGCTCATGCTGCTTATGTGCATCCGTTGCTAGACTATATTTTCAATGACTTGAAGTCATTCCGTATAAAAAATGGAGACCAGACATTGGGAGCTATGGCTGTTTGCAATAGCAAGGAACAGGCTCTTGAAATGTATAACTTTTTCCTTGAGAAATATGCAGATGATAGTGAAATCATCACAGAAACTGATGATGATGGCTCTATAATCTATAAAAGTATAACGGCTGGAGAAATTGAAGTAAAGAAGCGTCCTTGCAAAAAGGGTTGCTACCGTGCTGCACTGATTACATACGATAGCTATAATAAAGATAAGGAAGAACGTGCGAAATGGATTAAACTTTTTGTAGATGGCAAGATTGATCTCTTGATTGTCTTCCAAATGCTACAAACGGGATTTGATGCTCCACGTCTTAAGAAATTGTACCTACATCGTATGGTCAAGGAGCATAACCTGTTGCAGACACTGACTCGTGTTAATCGCCCTTATAAGGAAATGAAATACGGTCATGTTGTAGACTTTGCCAATATAGAAGAAGAATATAACAAGACGAATAAGGAATATCAAGACGAACTGGAGAACGAAGTTGGTTCTGAAAACTTTAAGGAAACAGACCGCTTGCTTGTTACTGTCGAGGAAGCAAAAGAGCGTGTTCAAGAGGCACTGGAGGTGTTAAAGGATTTCGACCTTAGCAACCCAGAGATATTCTCTCGACAACTCAATCTAATTGACAGTCGCGAGATTGTGCGTAATACGCTTCATGCCTTAGAGAATATGCGTTGTTTGCAGAACATGCTGACTTCACAAGGTTCAGACGCTGCCGAGATTGTGGAAATACAGGATATATATAATCTGATAAAAGCAGCTCGTAATCGTCTTGACTTGTTGGGTTTCATTGAGAATGCAGATGAAATTGAGAATGCTCAAAAACTTCTTAATACCGCCCTTGAAAATATAGAATTCTCATTTGAGAAGCGTGGCGAAGGCGAGCTTGAACTTCAAGAGCAATATCGACAGTCTGTAGAACATGTACGCAATCAATTAAGAGCTTCAGTAGACACGGAGGATCCTGAATACCGTACTATACTGGAGGAATTCTTGCGACTATTCCGAAAGAAAGATATGGAATCGAACGAAGAGTTCAATATGCACAAAAAAGTACAGAACGTGAATGACATTTTGCGCCGTATAAAGAAGCTCAACGAACGCGATGCCATTGAAGCTTTGAAGTATAATGGTGACTCTAAGTTCGTGCGTGTTGCTAAACGATTGAACGAAAAGAACCGCGAAGAAAAGGAGAACAATGTTTCTCCTCGTTACTATGCGTGGACAGAAGAGAAGAACAAAATGGTAGTGATTCTCTTGGCTATTAAGGAAGATGTTGATGATATTTATTTTCATAACCAGGCTGTCCTTGAAGTGCCTGAATACTTTAAAAAGAATATCCTCACTTATGTTACTCGGCATTTTAAAGAGGAACAAATAAAAACCGATCGCGATGTGCGTAAGTATGTAAGTGATGTAATCAACCGAGAATATCAAATTAGCAAATAAAAGATAATGAAGAATATTGAAGATATTAAGAATCAGACATATGCGCTGATTGATGACCTTAAGAAGACCACCACTGAGAATGGTTTAGCTGGTAGCGGTAATGAGTATGTAGTTATAGTTGAAATATTCCTTTATAAGTTCCTAAATGATAAGTTTATCTATGAGGCGAAAAAGGAGAACCCGGAACTGGCTGATGCAGAGGATTTCTTCGCAGCACTGGATGCTATGTCCGAAGACGACTACGAGGAGATGTGCGACTCGATGTTTGATACTATTATCCTTAAAAAGGAACATCTTATTCCTTTCTTAGCTAAACGCCAAAACGAGGATAAGTTTGCAGAATTGTTTGATTCTACGTTGGAAAGTATCGCATGCGAAAACCAGGAAATTTTCTATATTCTCAACGAAGACAATACGCGTGTATCCATCATGAAACCTATATCAGATGTGGTGTCTGGCGGTTCGGCAAAAAAGAATGCTTTCTGTCGTTCTCTTATTGATGATGTGGCAAGTTTCTCTTTTGAAAATGCCTTTGAAGCTGGCTATGACTTTTTCTCTACAATTTTTGAATATCTGATTAAGGACTATAATGCTAATGGAGGTGGCAATTATGCGGAGTATTATACACCTCATGCTATTGCGGCAATTATGGCACAGCTCCTTGTTAATCCTGAGGAGGATGTGAAGAGCGTTACTTGCTATGACCCTTCTGCAGGAACAGGCACACTGGTCATTGCATTGGCTCATGCCATTGGTGAACAAAACTGTACGGTTTATACACAAGATATCAGTGATAAGTCTTCTACGATGATGATGCTTAATCTAATCTTGAATAGCATGAGTCATTCTTTAACGCATGTAATTCAAGGCAATACTTTGAAGCATCCGTTCCATAAAGAGGAAAATGGAGCACTCCGCAAATTTAACTACATTGTGAGCAATCCTCCCTTCAAACTTGACTTCTCGGATTATCATTCAGATTTGAAGAATGATTCTTACAAGGGTCGTTTCTTTGCTGGCATTCCTAATATTCCTAATAAAGACAAGAAGGGTATGGAAATCTACCTGTGTTTCTTCCAGCACCTGCTTTATAGCTTGGCAGATGATGGCAAGGCTGCTATCGTTGTGCCTACAGGCTTCATTACAGCGAAGAGTGGCATTGCATTTAAAGTACGCAAGCACTTGGTGGATGGTGAACACCCCATTCTTCGTGGCGTAGTGAGTATGCCGAGCAATATTTTTGCTAATACTGGTACAAACGTGAGTGTCGTCTTCATCGACAAGTCTGGTGTGGACAAGCCTGTGTTTATTGATGCAAGCAAACTTGGTGAAACAATTAAGGAGAACGGTAACCAAAAAACAAAGCTGCGCACAGATGAAATAACGCAAATTGTTGAAACATTCCGTAGCAAGGAAGCCGTAGATGACTTTTCGGTTACTCCATCGTTTGAAGAGATAAAAGAGAAAGGTTATAGCTTCTCGGCTGGTCAATACTTCGACATCAAGATTGATTATGTGGATATTACACATGAAGAATTCAATAAGCGCATGAACAACTATAAAGCGACGCTTATCTCTCAATTTGAGGAAAGTCATCGCTTGGAAGCTGAGATTATAAAGCAGCTCGACTGCATCAGCTTTAATGATAATATTGGCAAGGAGTAATTTTATGACCAACGAAATACAATTTCTTTTGTACAACATGCTGAATGCCGAAGGCAAAATGCAAGTTATTATAAAAGATGATACACCTTGGTATACAGAAAGAGCTATGGGACAAATCTTTGGGGTTGATATACCAGTTATTTGCAAGCATCTTAATGATATATTTGATGAAGGCGAACTTGATGCATATTCAGTTGTTTCCAAAATGGAAACAACTGCTGCTGATGGTCAAAAACAGGAAGCTACTTTCTATTCTCTTGATGCTGTCATCGCTGTAGGTTACCGTGTCTCTTCCCTAAAAGCTACTCGCTTCCGCCATTGGAGTACAGAGATTATTAACGAATATATAACGAAAGGCTTTACTATTGACGATAATAGATTGAAGCATGAAGGTACTTCTTTATTCGGAAAAGATTACTCCCCCGAATTGCTTGAACGGGTAAGAACGATGGTAGGAAATAACGACCCTTTTGAGGATATTCAAGATCAATGCGAATATTTTGCAAAGGACATCATAACTCGTATTTGTAAGCGTGCTATTCGCAAAATGAATTCTTGGGATGTAAGATTTGGTACTGACGATTATCCATCATCATTTAAATTCTTTGATATTCTTTCCGTAGAACGGCAAAGCAAATCCTATGATGAAATATCACCATTCTTGAAGGATGCAGTAGAAGGAGTTTTGGATGCCGAATACGAGGGATTAACTCCACAAGAACGTTTTTTTGTAGATAATAGTATGGGTTACTATGAACGTGAATATGACCTTACACCTATTCATATGGCCATAGACAAGCGTTTCAATGAATTGCTAAATGAACATTACCAAACAAAGAAAATCTCTAATTTCGAAGAAAGAAGATAATGGAATTGAAAAAATACAAATTAGGAGAAATCCTTGATGTAACAAGAGGAGCAAGCCTCGGTGGCGAGTTTTATGCCACGGAGGGTGAATATATTCGTTTAACTTGTGGTAACTTCGACTATCGAAACAATTGCTTCAAGAAAAACGATTCAAAAAAAAATATCTTTTATACTGGAGAGTTTAGGGATGAATATCTCCTTAATAAAGGAGATATTATTACCCCTCTAACAGAACAAGCAATTGGTCTGCTTGGTACAACAGCAAGAATACCTGAAAGTGGAAAATATATTCAAAGCCAAGATATTGCCAAGATTACTTGCAGTAATTTATTGGATGAAAATTTTGCTTTCTATCTTTTATCATCTGCATGTGTTAAACAGCAACTAAATGCAGCAGCTCAACAAACAAAAATACGCCATACTTCTCCAGATAAAATAAAAGAATGCACAGTATGGATTCCTTCTTTTGATGTACAGAAAAGGATTGGGCGTATTTTAAGAGATATAGACGAGAAGATAGCCATCAATCGTCAGATAAATGATAATTTAGAGGCGATGGCAAAGCAACTCTACGACTATTGGTTTGTGCAGTTTGACTTCCCGAATGAGGAAGGTAAGCCGTATAAATCAAGTGGCGGAGCTATGGTTTATAACGAAAAATTGAAGCGTGAGATACCGAAAGGATGGCATTGTGGTACGTTGTTGGATATAGCAGAATACACAAACGGCTTGGCGTGTCAGAAATACCGCCCAATAGATAATAACAAATTGCCTGTTATAAAAATTAAAGAAATGCACGACGGCTTATCTGCTGACACGGAATGGGTAAAGGCTGATATTCCCGATGATGTAAAGGTGTTTGATGGTGACGTCTTGTTCTCATGGTCTGCTTCTTTGGAAGTAATGCTGTGGGCTTATGGCAATGGAGGATTGAACCAACATATATTCAAGGTTACATCAAAGAATGGTTATCCACGCTCTTTCTATTTCTACCAGCTAATTCATTATGTAGGTGTATTCAAGCAAATGGCAGAGGCAAGAAAGACAACAATGGGACATATAACACAAGACCATTTAAGGCAAAGCACAATCGCCCTTCCGCCAAATGTAGATATTGCTAACAAGTTAGAAGAAAAGCTCTGCCCAATTTTTGACGAAATAGTCAAAAACAACCAAGAGATTATGGCTTTAACTAAGCAGCGTGACGAACTTTTACCTCTCTTGATGAACGGTCAAGCTTCGGTAAATTATCATTTATCTGACGATTGACATTGATTTTTGACATAATATCAATCATCATATTGCCGATATTCTCTTCCTCCAAAGGAGTGAATGTCGGCAATTCATATCGCATGATTTGGTCTTTGTCACCACGTGGCATTTTGCTTCCTTTTGCTCCAGACATTGCGTAATCAAAGAATGCATCTTGCATTAGAACTGTATAAAGAAATGACGGACAATGCCCATTCTTAGCTCTGAAAGCCAGAACATCAGAAGAACAACCACCTTCTGAATCAGCATACCAGACCTTTTTTAGATAAGGTCGAATGTTTGCTACCAAAACATCACCTTGCCTATAATGAGTAAGGGCACACGGCATTGGAGGTAGATTTTGAGCTATTTCTCTACCTCTTCTGTTTTGTAATAAAGAATCCGTAGTGACATATCTATCTAAAGAAATGCCACTACTGCTAATTTTGTCAGTGACAAATTCTGCTATATCATTTAGTTTCATGCTCTGCTTGCTTTCATTTTGTGATGCAAAGATACTCAAAATCAAGCAGAATAACTAATTTGTAAACCTTAATTAAGGAATTTGCGGTGTGCTATCTTGACATTTGTCTGATTTACCATAGCATAATGCAGCGTAGTGTCTATTTTCACATGCCCTAACATTTTTTGCACTTGTTCTATTGGCATACCCTTGTCAATAGCCATTGTTGCCAATGTTCTACGGAATTTATGAGGGTGAACCTTGTTGAGGTTTACTTTCTTTCCAAGTTGGCGCAAACGCACTTCCACGCCACTGATGGTTAGGCGTGTATGTGGTTCATGCAGACTTACAAACAATGCAGGATTAGTGTCTGTGCGTTGCTCCAAATACTTTTTGAGGTGGATTTTAGTCCTTGCGTTGAAATAAACCTCACGCTCTTTGTTGCCCTTGCCAAACACTACACACTGGCGTTCTTGAAAGTCAATGTCGTCACGGTTGATTTTTACTAACTCCCCTACACGCATACCAGTACTAAGCAGCAAATCTATCATAGCAATGTCACGCAATTCTTGGCAACTGTCACGTAACACTTCGATATTCTCATCAGTCAGCACCTCTTTCACCAAAGCATCCGTGCGCACCTTATGGATCCTGCGGACAGGACTTTTGGTGATATAATCCTCATCTTCAAGCCAAGAGAAAAAACTGGAATAAATACGACGCAAGTTGTCAATAGTAACCTTGCTAAGTCCTCGTTGTACCTGTTGTTCAGCGAGATAGCAACGAATGTCATTAGTGGCAATGTCACACACATTCTTCTTCACAGTCGCTATCAGCTTCTCAATGGAAGACTTATAATAGTGGATTGTCTTGTCTGAACAGCCCTCCACTTTCTTTGAGGATATAAAAGCCCCAAGAAGTTCAACGTTTTTCTTGTTGCGTTGCTCTTCCTCTGTCGCCTTTGGCGTAATCTCACACTCAGATAGTGCCTTTCGGGTCACATCTGTCAGCATTTCCAACTGATTTTCAGTCAGGACCGCTCGCATACCGTCTAAAACGGCTTGTATAATTGTTTCTTTCATGTCATAAAACTTGTATTGGTCTCTATATAATATAAGGGAAGAAAGAAATGATGCCGATAAATGATAATTTAGAGGCGATGGCAAAGCAACTCTACGACTATTGGTTTGTG
>ERZ780148.678-NODE-678-length-26977-cov-3.217852_pt1 | contig 26977 bp, 15 predicted proteins | sample MGYA00510984_ERZ780148 | MGnify/ENA primary metagenome ERZ780148 (study PRJEB29588, sample SAMEA2160902) | human gut metagenome | biome: human gut; feature: human-associated habitat; material: faeces | place: Denmark | collected 2008/2010 ...
GATCCCCTACAGCAGAGAAGTAATTATCCTTAACCCGCCGTAGGCGGATATCACTTCGTCGATAGGCGAAATATCGCTTTTGCGTAGCAAAAATATCACCCGCGTAGCGGATATAACTCACAACTCGTTATCCTAAAACTTCGCGCGGACGAACGGACTATCCCTTAAAGTCTTCGTCAGACTTTCGGAAAAAGCGCAAATCGTCCTTATTCGGCGGGGGGGGGAGCGGCGACCGACGCTTCTTCCTTGTCGCGCTCGCGGGAGCGGACGAGGTATTCGCGCGGCGTGACGAGCATCAATTTCTTGAATTGCACGCTGAAGTTCGTGGGCGAATTGAACCCGCAGTGCGAGCCGGCTTCGGTCACCGACATACCGAGCGCGATGAGTTTACACGCCTGACTTATGCGGAAGCGTAGCAAATACTCTTGCGGCGAAGCGCCCGTTTCGCGGCGGAACAGCGCGCTGAAGTACGATCGACCTATCCCCAGCCGTTCGGCAATTTCGGACACGGACACGTTGTAGGCGTAGTTTTCCTTTATATAATGAATGGCGTAATTGACGTAGTTCACGTCGTTCCGGCGCAGCGCCACGGTATTGTCGCGGTCGTACTCGGACATGACGGACAACAGTCCGTAAAAGTCCGAGATCGCGGCGAGGTTGTCTGTAAAAGCGTAGGTCTTAAGCTTCATACAGATCCGCTCGAACGCCTTGCCCACCTCAGGACTTTGATAGCGTCGCACGGGGGTGTCCTCGGACAAGCCGCACCGCGCCAGCGTTTTTTCTATATTCATGCCGTCTACGCCGATATAGTAGTAGGCGAACGGATCGTCGGGGTCGGAGTAATAGGAAATCAACACGTTTTTGGGCAACATAAACACGTCGCCGGCGGTGACTCTATACGTTCTGCCGCCGATTTTGAGGTAGCCTTTGCCCGAAATAACGTACTTTATGATATACAGCGGCTTTATCACGCTGATATTTTTAATCAGTTTCGAAGCGCTCTGATAGCCTATGTAAAGGCTGGAGTTGTCGAAGTCGAAAAGGCTCTGGAGCGAGCAATAAGTGGGGTTTACGTAGTCGACTATCTGATCGGTCGCGATTTCCGTGCGCTCGTCGGGTTTCATTTTCCTTACCTCCGCGAAGAAGTTATTACGGTTATTATACACTACTTAAAGTAAAAACACAAGGAAAAACGAAAAAAATCGGTAAAATTTGGGTAAAAACATAAAAAAATCGTTTGTAAAATCATATAAGCCTTCGGTAATGGGAACGATAGTAAAGTGAACATTACGTAAAGTCAGGTTAACATTATATATTGTTTTTGTGCGCGCGATGGTTTATTATATCGGTATAGAATCGAAAATTATGGTTTCATTCCGTTTCATGAGGTGAAAAGATGAAAAAGCGTTCCAAGTTAATTACCTTGATAGTCGCGGTACTGGCGGCGCTCATAGCGGCGTTCGCGCTCACGGGGTGCGACGGCAAAAAGCCCGAGCCGGACAACTCGCCGCTTGCCGATACCGACTACACCGTGCAGACCGATTCGACGATAGAAGCGGGCGAAAAGTTTACTCCCGCCGTCGAGGTCAGAAACGGAGCGACGATAAAGAAGATCGAACTCACCGACAAGGACGGCAAGACCGTGGCGCTCGGCGAGGATATGTCGTTCACGGCGACTACGCTCGGCGTCTATACTTATAAGATAACGTTCGAGAAAAACGGCGTGACGAAAGAAGTTTCGTTCACCGTCACCGCGCGCGACGGCGTAGCGCCCGTGGTTACCAAAAAGATCGCGGACAAAACCGGCGTGGAGATCGGCTACTACGACGGATTTTCCGACGACGCTAAAGAACTGGAGGCTACGGACAACTACGACGATATGTCGCACATTAAGATTTCGGTAAAATCCATCGCGTACGGCGGCTCGAACTTCACCGGGATCGGCGGCGGCTTCTTCTTCGAGAATATCGGCGACTATACCGTCACGCTCGAAGTTTCCGACAGAAGCGGCAACGTCACCGAAACAGATTATAAAATAACGACCGTGGACACTGCCGCGCCCGTTATAAAGAATATGAAGCCCTCGTTCGCGTGGATCGCCGATACCGTGGCGGTACCGACTCCCGAAGTGTACGAGATCGGCGGCTACGACCTCACCGTCACCGCGAAAAAGAACGGTACGAACGTTCCGGTCACGGATATGAGTTTTGCGCCCGACGAGATCGGCGAGTACGAAATAACCTATCTCGCCACCGACGACAGCGGCAATACGTCAAAGCCCGTCACGGCGATAGTCAACGTTATCGCTCGCGGCACGGTCGCGGACTTTAATTCCGACGCGGAGGGCGCGTTCTGGCAGACAGCGGATAACGAAAAGTACGCGGGCGACGGCGAAACGATCGTCTACGGCGTTGGCGGCGGCTCGATTACCCGCGCGAGTATAAACTCCGACTGGTCGGACTACAAAACGCTCAATATCGCCGTCAACAACTACAAAGCGAACACCCCGGTTTTAAGACTGGGCGTCGGACAGAACGGCAAGTTCGTCGATATCTGCGACTTCGGCTTTACGCCCGCGACCTCTACCGGACTTCAGCCCGCGGCTGCGGTGACGAACTTCTTCACCGTCGATATCACAAAGTACGGACTGGATCTTACCGCCGTCGACGCGATAAGACTTACCGCCGTCACCAAAGGGGCGTATAAGTTCGGCTTCAAGGCGATTACGCTGTCGGCTACCGCGGTTTCGCCCGTCGGCAAGCCCGCGATCGATTATACTTCCGTTATCGACTTCGAAACCGATATTACCAAGACCGCGACTTACGGCGGCGGCAGTAAAGCGAATACCGACGCGGCTTACGTTCTCAAGGGCGCGAAGTCCGCGCGTTACGATATTCCCGCGCGCGGCTACGTCGGCGAAGCGTTCGGCGAACTCAAAGCGAGCGGCGCGGCGAACGCGATCGTTACTTACGCGTACTCCGATTCGTACTCCGATATCCGTATCGGCGGCAAGTTCGGCGGCACGGCGTTCACCTCGGGCGTGTACTCGCTCGTACCCGGCTGGAATCGTATCGAGTGGTACGCGGGTATCGAAAACGGCTTTACGTTCGACCTCGCGGGACTGGAGGAATTCACCGTAGCGCTCGAAGAGGACTACGCGGCTACCGTGTATATCGACGAGATCGGGTTTATCCAAAAGACAGCGTTCGCGATCGACGAAATATTTATCGATCCGGTGACCTACGGCGTAAGTTACGGCGACGACTTCACTATGCCCGAAGTGTTGAAAAACGGCGGCAAGTACGCGGTTTCCGTCAAGTCCGGCGTTATCGCGGGCGAGAAAACTTTGGAGGAAATCAAGACGCTTAGCGGTTACGGCATTACCGCCGACACCGCGCTCGCGATAGGCGAGAGCAAGGCGCTAACTAGCGGCAAATACACGCTCGTGTTCGCCGTCACCGATATTCTGGGCGCGGAACATGTAGCGACTTTCGCGCTGAACGCCGAGTATAATCTGCTCAGTTTCGCCGCGGATATCCCCACGCTGTACTCGGACACCGACTATCCGCTTACCGATATAAACGTTACGTCTAACGTGTACAACGCCGAGCAACTCAAGGGCGCAAGTCTTAAGACCTATTATAAAAAGGACGGCTACGTCAATTGGACGGAACTCGCGGGTAGCGCGTTCAGAACGAGCGACACCGGTTTCTACCGATTCAAGTACGTAGTCGAGTACGACGGCGTGACCGTGGAACGCGTTTACCGCCAGTTCGTGCACGGAAAAGGCGTGGTTGCGGACTTCGAGCGCTCGCTTAGCGGCGAACACTTCGGTTTCTACGCCGACTATATGCGCGAGTACCGCAAGTACAACGACCCGAACTATACGCCCGACCAGAAAGTTTATCTCGAAACTCACGTTAGCGACGAGTGGAGTTACGACGGCGACTATTCGCTGAAATATATCGCGACCCATATCGGCTGGGGCGGCTTCTGGATCAAAGGCAACGTGTACGAACCGGACAAGAACGTTCCGGTCGAAGAGGGTGTGAACGGCTTTAAGGTCGTTATCAACGCTTCTCAGCCCACCCGCGGCGTGAAGTTCAGCGTGCTGACCGATAATGGCTGGCTGTTCTCCGAAGAGGTCGATATCGTAGCCGGCGTTCACGAGTACTTCGTCGAGGTCGCGTATCAGGACGAGAACTGGACTACGGACGCAAGCGCGGAAAAACAAACGTTCACTTCCGTCCGCTCGCTGATCTTCAAAATTCCTTACGATCCCACCAAAACCTACTACTTCGATTCGATCGCTTTCGTCCACGTCGACCAAAACGCGATCGTGGAAGCGTAGCGGTAAAAGATAAGGTTTGGGATAGCGGTTTTGGTAGGAGATCCTCACGGTCGAACAACGGTTCTCCTTCAGGATGACGAAATATGACGGAAAGGTTACGGCAAATTTAAAAAATAGAATGAATATCTTTACTTTTTAACCGTCATTATGAGGGAGCGGCTTTCCGCGACCGTAATAATCCCCGGCGTAAAAACCACTAATTATCCTTTAATTTTCGGCACGATCCGTACGGGCAGGCGCTAAAAACCCGCGCGGCGTAGCATAAAAAATTTTCCCGGGAGGAGAAACAATGAGAAAGAAAATTTTAGCATTAGTGACGACTATCGTTATGATTTTCGCAAGCCTCGCGCTCGTCGTCGGTTGCGGCGACGACCCGAAGCCCGACGGCGGTAAGGCGGAAGAATATTCCGCGCCGACCATCACGCTTGCGTACGATAGCGTAATCATCGGCAAGGGCGCGAATTACGACCTTCTCGACGGCGTGACCGTATCCGACGAGTACGACGCGAACCTCAGAGCGACCGTATCGAACGACGGCGGCTTCAACAAGAACGTAGTCGGCAAGTACACGATCACTTATTCCGCCAAGAACTCGAAAGAGAAAGAAACGACCAAGACCCGCACGGTCGAAGTCGCCGAGGGCGTGCTTCCCGCTATGGGCGCGTACCTTAAAAAGGGCGGCGCGATCGCGGTGCCCGCGTTCAGCAAGTCCGTAAAGGACGCGGCGCTCACCGTGTCGTACAAGGAAAAGGACGCTGCCGACTGGACGAAACTCGAAAAGACCGGCGACGCTTACGTTCTCGATCTTGCCGCGGGCGAGTACGAAGTCAAGTACGAAGCCAAGAAAGACAAGTTCGACTACAGCGAAACCGTAACGCTTAACGTTTACGAGATCGCCGCGCCCGGCAACAGCGTGGCTATCGTCGGACAGACCGTAACGCTGGGCTTGCCCGCCGTTTCCGATAATATCGACGGCTCTGTCAAAGTCTACTCCAAGACCGGCACCGCCGATTACGCGGAAATCGAAATGGACGAAGCAAGCGAATCCTACAAGATCGCGGACATTACCGAAGGCGCGCATACCGTCAAATACGTAGTGACCGTAGTTGCGGCAGACCCCGCGAAAGGCACCGAAGCGCTCACCGAAGAAATGACCTGCACCGTCACCGCGGTCAACGCGCAACTTTCCAGCACCGCTATCGAGAGAGTGAGCGAAGCCGGCGAAGTTACGCTTCGTACTCCGGTTACCTCGCAAGGCGTGACCGTCACCGCCACCGCGGAACTCCGCGATTCGACCCGCGCGGCGCTTACCGTCGCCGACGGCAAGGTTACCGTGGCTTCGGGCGATATCGTAAAAGTAACCTATGCTTACACCTATGGCGAGCTTAACCTCGGCAGCGACAGTTACTATATCTACTGCGCTCGCACCGGCGCTAACGTAGTCGACTTCGAGAGTGGTACTTATACTATGTACACCGGCGGCGGCTCGAGCAACGAAGCGAACGGCTTATTCGAGGACGTTTCGCTCAGCGGATCCAAGAGCCTGAGATGCGTATGGTACAGCGGCGCTTCTATGGGCAACTGGCTCGGCTTTAAGGACACCCCGCACGAACTCGGTTTAAGCGCAAACACTATCGACGTTTATATCTATCTCGGCGATCATATTACCGGCGGCGGAAAAGACGCGCTTGCGAACAGAGCGGAACTCTGGATCGACACCGATGCGGGCGGAATGTATCCGGTCGATAACGAAAGCCACTGGCAAACCTTTACGAAAGGCTGGGCAAAGTATACTTACACTTACGCTAAACCGTTCACTAATCTTAAGACAGCGGTTTTGCATTTGGAAAACAACGGCGCACTTAGCGGCGACGCGGGCTACAAGGTCTATATGGACGACCTTACCTGCTATATGGCTGAATAATTAACACGCTTATTCACTCCAAGGGGAATTTCAGACAACGACGGCAAGTTTTTGGGAGCAAGACGGCGAGATAATTACAGGCAAACGACCGAACGCGTACGGATAGTCACGCGGAGCGGAGTTTACCGCATAATTATCCGTCGGATTGCCGCAAAAACCGTCGGTTGGGGCTAAAATTTCCCGTAGCGAGGGTTGATCGCGGCGAGCGAGATAAAAACGCCGCTCGCCGCGGCAATTCCTTGATTTTATTAAAAGAAAAGAAACTATCGATTGATTTTTGCGGTTTTATAAAAACCGTATCCCTGAATGCCCGAAATAAAAGCGGCAGAGGAGAGAAACGATTATGAAAAAGTTTTTTATAACGACTATCGCGATTATTTTCGCGCTCAGTCTTGCGCTCATGATAGGTTGCGGCGAAAAGCCCGGTACCCCGGACGGCGACAAGACGGAAACGACGGTGACTATCGCGGCGAGCGACAAAGCGTACGTCGTTACCGGCGGCACGCTCGAGGGTATAGCGACGGCAAAGGACGAGAGCGGCAACGCGCTGATCGTCACGGTAAATAACGACGGCGGTTTCGACAGTCAAACCCCGGGCGTATACAACGTTGAATTCAAAGCCGAAAAGGACGGCGTTACGGAGACTAAAACCGTAGCGGTCGAAGTAGTAGGCGTAGACATAGATTTTCCCAAGGCTTTCATAGCCGGCACGATAACTATCCTTGAGCCCGCAGTCACGGTAACGAGCGGCGAAACCTACGAGGTAAACACCGAGTTTTCCGTAGGCGATATGGATTTCCGTTCGATTAACTTTACGGACGGCGAAGCCGAACTTACGTTCGAGGTCGCGGGTACTTATATTATCCGCGCGAACGTTATTATCGGCGGCGTTACGATTACCAAGGACGTTACTTCCGAGGGCGTTACCGCCGTTTCGGACGATACGAAGTATATCGCGGTCGCGGGCGGCGAGTTCACCGTTCCCGCAGTCGCGTTTTCCGATAACGCGAGCGGCGAACCCGCGATTTCTTACCGCAGATCCGGCGACGAAGAATTCACGGCGGCGACTAACGGCAAGTTCGTTTGTCCTGAGCCGGGTTATTACGAAGTAAAATACACCGTCACCGCGGCGGGCGCAACGCTTGACTATATTCACGAAGCCTACGCGAGAAAAGCGGGAATCGTGATGGATTTCGAGGGGGTTGACGGCACGCATTACGGCATGGCGGACAGACAGTGGGATCTGAACGGCGGCGGCGCGGCTATGCTGGAGGTCAGCGGCGACTGGGCGCACGACGGCAGATACTCGCTGAAGCAGACGAGTAATGCGTTCTGGGCGGGCATGATTTACAATCGTCCGCTGACTCTGGACGCGGAAGCCGACACCATGGTTTGCTATATTTACAGCAAAGAAGCATACGCGAACACCGACTTTTGCATTTACACCGACGAAACGAACTACAGCATCGTGAATTTCACGGTGAAGAAGGGCGTACACAAATATTATCTCAAGTTTGACAAACCCTTCGGAGTAATAAGGGAACTCCGCACTCACTCCGTACGCAGTACTTTCTATATCGATTCGGTCGAGTTCGGTACTTACGACGTGAGCAACGTGCTTTCGCTGGAAGCGGTAACTATCAACGGCAGCGCGCTGAGTAACGGCGATACCCTGACTTTGCCCGTACCTGCGGTTACCTCGTCGATCTACGACGAAACGGCTCTTAGCGGCGGTACGATGAAACTTTTTGCAAGCCGCGACGGCGAAGAAGAGATCGAAATCGAAAAGAACGCTTCCGGCGCGTTCACGATGATCGCCGCTACCGGAACCTACCGCTTCCGCTACGTTTTCGAGTGCGAGGGCAGCGTTGCCGAGCGCGTAATCACCGCCAACGTGGCTAAGTACGACCTTACCGCCACGGTACCGACGGCGGGCGTTATCGGCGAAACCGTGCAGATATCGGACATTGCGGGCGGCGAAGCGGGCGACGAAGTCACCGTTTCCGTCACGCTACCCGGCGGCGAAAAGATCGACGCCGACAAAAACGGCGATAAATTCGAGTTTGTCGTCAGCGAAATCGGCTATTACGAAGTTTATATCAAAGTTCAGGGCGACGGCAAGTGGGGCGAACTCACCGAAACGCTGTACGTCCGCGAACCCGACATGGCGCTCGACTTCGAGGGAGTGGACGAACATCGCGGTTACGTCACTTCCTACACCGAAAATCCCAACCTCGCGGCTTACGTTCCCGTCACCGACGAATGGGCTTACGACGGTAAATATTCCACTTACTTCAACGTTTCCACGAATTCGCAATGGTACGGATTCAAGGATATCAACCTTTCGGTGCCGACCGGCTCGAACTCGATAACTTTCGTTATCAAAGCTTCGAGCGATTACGTCAAACCCTTAGTGTGGTGGTTAAGAACCGACGTCGGCGATTATTACGCCGAGGGCGTTATGATAAAAGCGGGCGTACACAGTTATACCGTAAAAATAGGCGCGAACGCCACGGGAACTTTCAGCGGGCTGAAATCGTTCGGAATACTCAAACAATTCGCGTTCAATCCCAACGCCGACGACCTCAATAAACCGTTCTATCTCGACGCGGTAGTGTTCCACCCGCACACCGAGTTCAGCGCGGTCATTACCCGTCCCGACCTCGCGTTCAATACCGAATACACGTTCACCCGCCCCGAAATCACCAGCGAATACTTAACCGCGGAGGAAATCGAAGCGATCGAAATGATCGTCGAGGTCGAAAAGGACGGCGTAACGACGACGGTTCAGCCCTCTGACGGCGCGCTTAAACTCACGCTTACCGAAAGAGGTATTTACTCCGTCACGATCACGCTGAAAAACAAGTACGCGGTACACTCGGCTAAGTTCGACTACGCGTTCGGCACGATCGCGATCGACGCGACTTTGCCCGCAGAATTCGTCACCGGCAACGAGTACGAGTTCGCGACCCCGGCGCTTACGAGCGAAGAGAATATCGACGGCGCGACCGTGAAGATATCTTACGCGAAGAAAGGCTCGTCCGCGTTCACCGAGATGAAGAAAAAACTTGGCAAATACGTCTTTAACGTCAACGCCGCCGGCGAATACGTCATCCGCTACGAGGCGACCAAGGGCGATATAAAAGGCTCTCGCGACTACGAAATTACCGTCTACCAGGCGGGCGTGTTCATCGACTTCGAACCCGACGGAAGAGGCGGTTGGGTGGAGACCTACTACGATACCCCGCACTTCCTGCCCGACCTCAGCGAGGACTGGGCATACGACGGCACGCACTCGCTGAAAGTCAATTTCCGTTCGGACGCCTGGTACGGATTCAAGTATCCCGAGGGACGGTATTCCGTCCCGCAGGGCACCGACAAGATCAGCGTCTGGATAAAATCCGACCGCACGTTTGCGAACCCGTCGTTCCTTGCGTTCGAAGCCTATGACAGCGCGAAAGAGAAATATATCTGGTACTATATGGACGAGTTTATCATCGAAGAGGGCGTCAACCTCTATGAGGGCAGACTAAGACTTTACGGAAACCTCGAAACCTACGTAGAGTTCACCCCGGCGCTCGCGGGCTCGATCCGCGCGTTCACCTTCCACACCGAAGGCTGCACCGTCGACAGTCCCGATTTCGACTCGACCGTGTACTTCGACTCGATCCGTTTCAGCGATACCGACACGTCTAACTTCAACGACCTCACGATACTGCCGGCGGTGAAAGGACAGGAATACACATTGTCCTACGCGTCGCCCAGCGGCTTTATCGACGAAAATCTCGTGATTTCGTACAGAAAACCGGGCGAAACCGAGTGGATCACGCTGTACAGCGCGGACGCTTATGACGGCGAGGATATCACCTGCACGTTCGATTTCGCGGGCAAAGTCGATATACGAATCATCGCCATGTGCGGAGAGTTGTTCGCGACCTATCGCGGAACGCTGACGATAAGCGAATAGCAAGACAAGAAAGAAGAAAAGAAGAGGAGCAAGAGCTTGAAAACGTTAAATTGTGCAATATTAGGATACGGCAACCGCGGCAGCGTGTACGCCGATCTCCTCTATAAAACCGACGGAGTGAAGATCTCCGCCGTGTGCGACATGAGTACCGAGGCGGTGAACCGCGCGAAAGAGAAGTACAACCTCGCCGACGAGCAGTGTTTTACTTCGGAAGAAGAGTTTTTCAAGAGTCGCAGAGGAGAAGCGTGCGTGATCGCGACGATGGATAAACTTCACGTCCGTCACGCGGGACGCGCGCTCACGCTGGGATACGATATACTGCTGGAAAAACCCATTGCGACTTCATATGCCGACTGCGTGGAGATCGAGCGCATCGCCGAGAAACACGGCAACAAGATCCTCGTGTGCCACGTCCTGCGATACACCGCGTTCTTCCGCAAGATCAAGGAATTGCTGGGAAAGGGCGAGATCGGAAAAATCACTTCGGTGAGCGAGTCCGAGGACGTCGATTTCGTGCATTACTGGCTGAGTTTTCTGCACGGCAACTGGCACAACGAGGAAACTTCCAGCCCGATAATTTTGCAAAAGTGCTGTCACGACTTTGATATCATCGGTTGGCTGACCGGCAAGAAATGCAAGCGCGTTTCGTCGTTCGCAAGCCTTAACGAGTACCTTGCCGAGAACAAGCCCGCGGACTCTACCGAGTACTGTATCGACTGTCCGCGCGCAAGAACGTGCGAGTACAGCGGCATACGCATTATGTGCAATCAGCCGCTGTGGCTGAAGGGCTACTATCCCGAAATGGAGATGACCGACGAGGGCGTAGAAAAGATACTGTCCGACAAGTCTAATCCGTTCTCGAAATGCGCGTACTTCGGCGGCAACGACGTGATGACCGATCAGATCGTGAATATGTACTGCGAGGACGGAGTGCTCGTGCAGACGATAATGTCCGGCTTCTCGTCTGGCGGCAGACGAGAAATCACGATCCACGCGACCCGCGGCGAGATTTACGGCTTTATGGGCGCGGAAAAAGTGTACGTCAAATACAAGCCGTTCCAGCAGCCCGAGCAACTGTTCGATCTGACGGAGGACAGCGCGGTTTCGGGTCACGGCGGCGGCGACGAGAACATAATAAAGAGTTTCGTCGGCTACGTCCGCGACGGAGTGGACGACGGTATGCTGTCCACGATAGAAGATTCGATTATCAGTCACAAAATAGCGTTCGCCGCCGAGGAGAGCCGTCACGACAACGGCAAATCGGTGGAAATCCGCTAAGCTATACAACTACGGAGGTAATTATGAAACTTAAAAAAGCAATATGCGTTTTACTCGCGATAGCGACGGCTTTGCCGGTAGTCGCGTGCAGAGGACACCGCGATCCCGGCGGCGTGAAGATCAACGAATCGCAGACCCAACTTTACGTCAGCGTTTATTCTGGCGGCGTGGGTACCGAGTGGTTCACCGCGGCGGTACGCGGCTTCGAGGCGAAGTACGCCGAAACCTCGTTCGAGGACGGCAAAAAGGGCGTTCAGATCGTACCCGAAACCAACAAGAGCAATACCGCGGGCGATACCTTGCTTGCGGGGCTTAAGAGCAACAACAACGACGTGTACTTCACCGAAGCCGTCTATTACTACGATATTATCTCGCAAGGCGGCGCGGCGGACATTACCGACATAGTCACCGGAAAGCCCACCGAGTTCGGCGAAGAAAAGACGATCGAGAGCAAAATGGATCAGGCGCTTATCGACTTCTACAAGACCGAGGACGGCAAGTATTACGCGCTCCCCTGGTACGAGGGCTATATGGGCTTTATCTACAACGTGCAACTGTTCGAGGACGAATTCCTGTACTTCAAGGACGGCTACCGCGACGAGGAATACCTCGAGGATATGTTCATTTCCGACCTTTCCGACAAACGCAGCAAAGGTCCCGACAATATCGAAGGCACGCGCGACGACGGACTGCCCGCGACCTACGACGACTTTTACAAACTGTGCGAACGCATGGTCGACCTCGGCATCACACCGTTCATCTGGCCGGGCATGTACTCCTACGTGACTTCTTACGCCGCTTACCAGATGTGGGCGGACTACGAGGGCAGAGATCAGTTCTATCTCAACTTCTCGTTCGACGGCACGGCTAACGACCTTGTAAAGTCCATCGACGCTAACGGCGTCGTCACGCTCGAGAACCCTACGACGATTACGAATCAGAACGGCGTGGACGTGCAGAAACAGCGCGGCAAGTACGAAGTGCTCAAGTTCTGGGAGAACATCATGCGCCCCGCGGACGAAACCGACCGTTTCTATCACGACCTTTCGTTCTCGCCGTCCATGAGTAACACCAGCGCTCAGGCGACCTTCCTTTCGGGCATCGTGGACAGTTCCAACCGCGTGGGTATGCTCGTCGACGGTAACTGGTGGGAGCGCGAAGCCGAATCCATCGGCTCGTTCACCAACCTTGCCAACCGCGGCTACAACAAAGCCGATCTGCGTTTCGGTTTCATGCCGTTCCCCAAAGCCGACGACTCTAAACTCGGCGACAAGCGCACGCTCGTGTCGATCAACGACTCGCTGTGCTTCGTCAGCGGCAGAAGCACCGGCGCAAGACTGCAACTCGCGAAACTCTTCCTCCAGTACTGCCACACCGACGCGATGCTTCAGGACTTCTCGGTCAACACTAATATGATGAAGCCGTTCAACTACGAGATCAGCGCGGAAAATCAGGCGAAACTGACGTACTTCGGCAAGGAAATGTACGCCATTAAAGACCCGAACAACAACGTTGACGTAGTATATCCGTACTCCGGAAACGCAGTGTTCCTCAATAACTTCGCAGAATTCCATCCCTACAACTGGGCGTTCACCATTCCCGAGGGCAACTCGGTAGCGGCGATCTTCGCCGACACGAGCCTCACGGCGAAAGAATACTTCGAAAAACTGTATCCCGCGTACAAGACCAAATGGACGACTTATCTGTCGAAAATAAACTAACTGACTTCAGCGCGGCGACTTTGCCGCTCCCGAAACGGAGGACGTTATGGGAAAACGAATACACGACGACGATAAAACTATAATAGACGTTCTGTTTTCTCCCTTGAAAAAGGCGGGGAGTTTTATCGGCAAACGCATCTACGACCTCAAGGTCCGCGTAAAAGAAAAATTCCCCGGTAAAACTAAACAATCCACCGCCAAAGCGCGCAGACGGAAAGAAGCGATCTTCTATTACTCGCTTATCGCGTTCCCGCTTCTGCAGTTTCTCGTGTTCTACGTGGCGGTCAACTTCAACTCGATACTGCTGTCGTTCAAAGAATACCGCGTCACGGGCGGGCAAAGCGGCTATATCTGGGTAGGACTGAAAAACTACTCGCAGTTCTTTATAGACTTCTTCACCGGACCTAACCTCAAACAGATAGCGCTCAACTCGCTGATCGTCTACGGCTGCGGTTTGTTCGTAGGCGTGCCGCTGGCGATACTGTTCTCGTTCTATCTGTATAAGGGTTTTCCGCTTACCGGCGCGTTCAAAGTGCTTCTGTTTCTGCCGTCGATAATCTCGTCGGTCGCGATGGTGCTTATGTACAAGTACTTTGCGGACGTGGGCTTCCCGGGCGCTATACAGAAACTGTTCGGGGCCAAGATCAAGCCGCCGCTTTCCACGGCTTCCACGCGTTTCGGGTGGATAATCTTCTATAACCTGTTCATATCCTTCGGCGCGAACGTAATTATGTATACGAGCGCGATGACGCGCATACCGCCGTCGCTCACCGAATACGCGCGTATCGAAGGCGTGAGTTACACTCAGGAACTGTTCAAGATAGTAATTCCCATGATTTTCCCGACGATAACGACGTTTTTGGTCGTGGGCGTCGCGGGAATCTTCACCAACCAGGCAAACGTGTATACGTTCTACGGTACGGGAGCGGGTACGGATATCACCACGTTCGGTTACTTCCTCTTCGGCAAAGTAATCGCGGGACGTTCGACCATGGCGGAGTACCCCTACGCCGCCGCTGCCGGTATAATCTTCACGTTCATTGCCGTTCCCGTCACGCTTCTCGTAAAACATTTGCTCGAGAAATACGGTCCCACGGTGGAATACTAAAGGAGGACGCGTAATGAGTAATAATCAAAACATTATAAAAGACGGCGTTCTCAGCGAAAACGAAGTGAAATTCGTCCGATACCCGAAGCGTAACAAGATCAAAGGCAACACGTCCAACGCGTTTTCGTGGGCGCTTACGGTACTGCTGATTCTGTACTCGGTGCTACTGATACTTATGTTTCTGTGGTGTCTGATGACCTCGTTCAAAGATACGTTCGACTATATCATGAACCCGTTCGGGCTGCCGAAAGAGTGGAAGTGGTCGAACTACTCGATACTGTTCGACACGATACGAGTGCAGACCGCGACCAAACGCTGGGTGTATATGGACGAAATGTTCCTCAACTCGCTTTTGTACTCGCTCGGCTGTACGATCGCCGCGACCATGACTCCGTGCATAGTCGCTTACCTTACGGCGAAATACAAATTCCGGCTCAATAAAGTCATTCACACGATCGTAATCGTCGCGATGATCCTGCCTATCGTAGGTTCGCTTCCGTCCGAACTCCAACTCGTCAAAACGCTCGGGCTTTACGACCATATGTGGGGTATGTTCATACTGAAAGCGAACTTCTTGGGTATGTACTTCCTCGTGTTCTACGCGGTGTTCAAGAGTCTGTCGTGGGAGTACGCCGAAGCGGCGTTCGTAGACGGCGCGGGACACTTCACCGTCATGGTGCGGATCATGCTTCCGCTCGTAAAATCCACGATATTCGCCGTCGCGATCATGGTGTTTATAGGATTCTGGAACGACTATCAGATCCCGATGCTGTATATCCCCTCGTGGGCGACGGTGGCGTACGGCTTGTTCCAGTTCTCCAACATCGGCGAAGAGGGCGCGAGTTCCGTGTCCATCGTCATGGCGGGCAGTATCTTGGTTATGCTTCCCATGATAATCGTATTCATTATCTTCAAAGACAAATTTATCGGAAATCTCACGGTAGGAGGTATCAAAGGCTGATATGACCCGATCCAAACGTAAAAATCTGATTCTTATCGCGTTGCTTGCAGTAGTTCTCGCGCTCGGGGTCGCGCTGGGCGTGACCGCGGGGCTGAGTTCTTCCCGAGCCGCCGAAAACGGGATCGTGCCCGACTATACGGTCACGGCGGGCGAAACCGTAGCGGTACGAGACCTTATCGGCTTTGACGAGGACGGCGTTACGCTGTCGGACGTTTCGGTAAGATACCTCGGCGACAATACCGAAATCGAAACCGCGTACGGCGAGTTCACTCCCGAAAAACCCGGCACGTACAAAGTCACGCTCGTAAAGCACAAGGACGGCGCTTCGCTTTCGTCGTACTACTACGTACTGGCGGTAGCCTCCGACTCGGCGGTCGTAAAGTACGCTCCGTCGTTCCCGTACGCGTTCGTATCCGGCGAGGACTACGCGCTCGAAGCGCCCGAAGCCTATCTCTATAGCGCAGACGGCACGAGAAATGAAGCCGCGTACACCGTCAAAGCGAGTATAAACGGAGCGGAAATAACCGTTAAGGACGGCAAGATCACGCCCGAAGTCACCCGCAGCGGCGACAAAGCGGTTATCGAATACACCCTTGGCGGAAAAACGGCGGCGGACAGCCGCACGCTCCGCTACGAAGTACCCGTGCTTATTACGATATCGGACGGCGTGCTTGATATGAGCCAACTGTTCGTCACCGACAAGATCGACGCGGTAAAGACGGAAAACTCATACCTCACGGCTTATACTTCCGCTACCGGCTCGGAAATGAAATTCGTCAATCCGATCCCCGCGAATAACTTCCGCTTGCGCTGGAAAATGAACGAGGGCAAGACGAACTTCGACGAGTTTATCGTATGCCTCGAGGACTACGAAAACCCGAACGAGCGCGTCGAGATCGCCTATTCTTCGGGAGGAACCGACGGCGCGAAAGTCAGCGTTTCGGGCAGCAAGGCTTACACCGTGAAAGCGCCGTTCGAGAGCGGCTCGTTCACGCTGGAGTATTCCGCGAGCAAAAAGTCGATATCCGACGAGAACGGCATCGTCGCTTACGTGCAGAATTTCGTTAACGGCAGAACGTTTACGGGTTTTAGTAGCGGCATAGTCAAGTTCTCCGTGCGCTTCGGCGAAGTCCGCGGCTACTCGTCGGTTTCGCTGTCGCACCTCGGCAATCAGCCGCTTGCCGGCGTGAGAAAGGACAGCATCAGCCCCTACGTTTTCTTTAAGGACGAAGTGCGCGTGCGCTACGAGCAAGGCGACACGATCAAGATCAACAAAGCCATCGCTTACGACGTGCTCGACCCCAACGCCACCGTCACCGTCAACGTGTACAAACTCAACGCCGACGACAGCATTTCCGCGGAAATCCCCGTCGACGGAAACGGCAACCCGCTGAGAAACTACGATTGCTCGACCGACGTGTATATCAAGGTCGACGAGATCTGCCGCTTCCGCGTGGAATACACCGCAAAAGACTGGAACAACCGCCGCACCCCGGTAACCTACGTCTACACGATCGGCGACAACCAAGCGCCCACGGTCAGTTTCGGCACTATGGTCGAAAAAGCGAAAGCGGGCGAGAGTATCGCGCTTCCCGAGATTACTTACGACGACAACAACGGCAAAGACGGAGTTAAAATCCTCACGACTTACCTCACGCCGTCCAACGTACTCGAGGTAGTGAAGAACGCGAATTCGTTTATCGCGACCGAGAAGGGTACTTACAGAGTGAAAATCATGGTTTACGACAGCCAGTACAACTACGTTTATAAAGAATACGTCGTGGAGGTGACCGAGTGATGAAACGCTTTTATAGGTTAATCTGCATTATTTTCGCCGCCATGCTGTGCTTTACGGCGGTCGCGTGCGACGGCAACAAGCCCGGTCCCGACAATCCCGACAACGGTAATAACGGAAACAACGCCGCGATAGAAACCACGGGCGAAAAACTCTTTTCGGGCGGCTCGTCCGACTATACGCTCGTTATCCCCGAGAACGCAACCGACTACGAAGAGTACGCCGCAAGCGAAATGGCGTACTTCCTTCAGATGTCTACGGGCGGCACGATCAAGGTAGACAACGACGCGAACGTAAGTTACTCCGACGGCGCTAAGATCATTTCGCTCGGCGCGACCAGAATGCGCGGCGAAACGGGCAAGACCTATACCGAGGACGAACTCGGACTTAGCGGTTACCGCATAAACACCGTAGGTAAGTCCGTATTCATTTCGGGCGCGAACGAACACGGCACGCTGTACGGCGTTTACGAGTTCTTAAAGCACACCGCGAACTACGAGTTTTTCAGCGACGACGAAATCGTCATCGACAAGACCCCCGACCTCGACGTACTCAAGTTCGATATCACGACGATTCCGTCAATTCAGCGCCGTGCGCTCGGCTACAAGCCGCTTTGGAACAGTGCGAGCTACACTAAAAGACTGCGTCTCGTGGACTTCAGCGAGGGCTATATCATCGACGGACACACGTTCGGCACGATTCTGCCCAACGAAAAATACTCGACCGAACACCCCGACTGGTTCGCCGACCACACCGCTAGCAACAGTCAGCCGTGCTTTACGAACGACGACGTTTTCGAAGAGTTCGTCAAGAACAGTAAGAAGATAATTACCAACCACTTCGAAGCGGGCGGCACGGGTCGCTACTTTATGCTCGGTCAGAACGACAACGGCGCGTTCTGCACCTGCGCGAAATGCACCGAAGCCAAGAAAAAGTACGGCACCGTCAGCGGCGTGCTGCTGGACTTCGTCAACCGCGTGACCGAAGCGCTCGACGCGTGGCTCGCCACCGCTTATCCCGACAAGCACCTCGAATATCCGACCTATGCGTATATCGAGTCTATGGATCCGCCCATCGCGTTCAATTCGACTACGGGGCAGTGGAACGAACCCACGATCCGCCCGCGCGACGACGTTTTCGTGATGATTACGCCGCTGTCCGCCGACTGGACGTACAGTTTCGACGACAGCCGCAACAGCACGATGAATTCCGTTATCAACGGTTGGGGCAACGTGACCAGCAACCTCTGGATTTATTCGTACTGCGTGAACTTCAAACAGTACTTCCTGCCGTACAACAACTACAATATCCTCGCCGCCAACTACCGCGTGGCTAACAAGTATAATATGTACGCGTACTACGAGCAGGGCGCCAACCAGTCGTCTACCACCGGGCTTATGGAACTTAAGTTCTACCTTATTTCCAACCTCTTGTGGGATTGCAATCAGGACGGCGAAGCGCTTGCCGAGAAGTTTATCCGTCAGTACTACGGACCGGTTTCGGACTACATGCTCGAGTACTACAATATGATTCGCATGTGGTACGGACACATTCAGGAAGAACTCGAGCCGCCGTTCAGAACGAACATTTACGCGGATATCTGTCAGGAAAAATACTGGCCGTTCGACCTCGTGAACAATTGGAAAAAGAACATTTTCGACAAGGCTTACGATTCTATCGCTTACCTCGAAACGCTGGACAACGAAGCGTATACGAAGTATTATAATCGTATAAAGAAAGAAGAACTGTCGCTGACGTATCTTTTCGTCACGCTGCACTCCGCGCAGTTTACCGGCAGCGAACTCACGGCAATGATCAACGATTTCGAATATTATACCACGCAGTTCCAACTTAACTACTACATCGAAGGCGCGTACACCAAAGACATGATCGAGAACTGGAGAAAGAAATTCTGATGTTAAACGTTACTTCTGGTAACGGTACGCTGAGCGTCCTTTATTTCGGATACGGGATAAAGGACGTTTCCGTATCCGTAATCTACGACGGCGGGCATTATAACCGCCTTGTTAAATCGAGCGGCGAGTGGACGACGGAAAAAACTGCGGACGGCTACTACCTTGCGCGCAGCGGCGCGTTCGGGCTGAAATTCCGCGAGATAGACGGCGGCTTTACGGTAAAGGCGAGTTATACCGCGGGCGAGAAGATCGCCCACGCGATACTTTTCCGCGCGTTCTCGGGGCTGACGGACGAGATAACCGAAGCGGTCGTAAACGGCTTTTCCGAGAGCAACGGCAACCGTTTCAACGAAATGCAAGCCGCCCCGCGCCTGAGTAGGCTCGTCCACAATCAGTCGGTCGTTTCGTCCGATTCCGTCGCGGCGAAGTTTTCGGGCGGAAAAGTCGCGGCGATAGGCGCGGCTACGTTCGAGAAGTACTTCACCGAGATCGAACTTAATTCGGACGGAGAAGTCGCGGTAGGGCAAAGGCTCGATTTTAAGAGTATCGAAACGGGCGAAACGATAGAATCCGACGAGATCGCGTTCGTGCCGGGAGCGGGGTTCGGCGACGCGCTCGAGCGCTACGCCCGCGTTACCGCTATGTTTAACCCGCGCGAGATAAAGCCCGCGCCCGTCGGCTGGTGCAGTTGGTATTATTACGGTCCGAACATTTCCGCAGACATAATCCGCGAGAATATGCGCGCGCTGAAAACCGCGAAAGTGCCGGTTAATCTTATCCAGATCGACGACGGCTGGGCAAAAACTTGCGGCGACTGGGAGCCGAACGAGAGATTCGGAGATATGAAAGCGCTGGCTGACGAGATACGCGCCGCGGGTTATACTCCGGGTATATGGATCGCGCCGTTCGCCGCCGACGAGAACAGCGAGGTTTACCGCGATCACCCCGAATGGTTCGTCAAAAACCTTGACGACGACGGCATTTTCGGCTATCCGTCTATGGACTTTTCGCACCCCGGCGCAGCCGAACACCTCAAAAAAATCTTTTCGACGATATCCCGCGAGTGGGGTTATCGGTATATAAAAATCGACCTCGTACTGCACGCGATTTCCGCGGGTCGGCACTTTGATCGCTCGTTCAACGCGATAAGGAACTACCGCCGCGCGCTGAGGATAATCAACGAAGCGGTCACGCCCGATACTTATCTTATTTCATGCACCGCGCCGATAGGGGCTAGTACGGGACTGGTCGACGGCGCGCGCACGAGTTCGGACATTTTCGAGGACCGCGAGTCCGTCCGCAAGATTTCCTTGCAGAATTTCAGACGGTACTATTACGGCGGTAGAGCGTTCAACGTCGACTTCGACTGTTTTCTCGCCCGCACCGCGAAGAACGAGGACGAACAGTGCTTCCGCTTGTGTACGCGCACGGACGACGAGATAAAGACTCACGCCGCGACCGTGGCGGCGAGCGGCGGCGCGATCGTGTTTTCCGACAAGATAAAACTGCTGGACGAAAAGCAAATCGCGCTGTATAAGACTATTATAAATATCAAAGCGGCCGACCCGAAACCCCTCGACTTCGATACCGCCGACCTTATTTCGGCCGTAGACGGAGGGGAAGCGGACGGCGTGCGCACGATTTACTTCTTTAATTTCGGAGAAAAGACCGCCGCGAAGTCGATGACTTTGCCGAAAAAGTCGCGCGTTTACGCCGTGTGGAAGAACGCCGACCTCGGCGAAACCGACGTTCTCCGCGCGGTCATGCCCGCGTTTTCGTCCGAAGTGTTTTTCGTCGGCGACGAAAAATCGGTTGCGGCAAAGGCGAAAGAATTGGAATTTGTACATAAGATCGTGTTTTAGCGCGGAGGGGGAATATGAAAAGGAAAAGAATTTTATCGTACGCAGCTGTTGCGTTATTGTTGGTTGCAGCTGTTGCGTTTGCGGCTTTCGGGCAAAGCCCGGCGCATGCGGCGACGATGGACGACGCGATTTGCGAAACATACAAGCCGAGCGGGACGCAAAGGCTTACCGGCGCTCCGGCGATTATACTCGAAGCGAACGACAAGACTGCGCTGAATACGATCGGGGTGGGCGGAGAGCGCCCGACCTGCGTTATACTTAATTTCGGCGCGGACGGCAAAGCGGCGGACGCCGACGGCAATGGATTATGCGATTTCGAAACGCTTTATAAAACTGTGCTCAAAGGGAAGATTATTCCCGTTTTAAGGGTGAATACGGAATCCGCCGCTGACGCGATGATAGATTTTTATCTGAACAAGACGAGCATAATCGATTCGGCGGTTTTATCGTCCGATCCCGCTATCCTGAAAAAAGTACGCAAGGCTTTGCCGAAGATCCGCGGCGTATACGAGGTGGACGAAAATACGGACGTTAAAAAACTGCCCGGGATCGCCAACGCGGCTTATGCGAACACGGTGATTCTTACCGCCGACCGAGCCTCGACGGATACGGTCGCGTATATTCAGGCGCGGTTCAAGACCGTTTGGGTAAGAACAGCTTCGCCCGACGCGTTTTCGGTGATCGACGCGACGGCGAGCGGTGCTTACGGCGTGATTACGACCGATTATGCCGCGGCATACGCGGCGTTTGCCGCATACCCGAAAGAAAGCCTTGCGCGCACGTCGTTCAACGTTGCTCACCGCGGACTTCCGACGTCGAAGAACGAGAACTCAGTGAGCGGACTGCTGGCGGCGGCAAAAGCGGGCGCGACTCACGTCGAACTCGACGGATACCTTACTACGGACAAGAAAATTTACATGCTTCACGACGGCTCGCTGGATCGCACCACGACCGGTACGGGGTACATAGAAAACCTGAGTTCTTCCACGGTCGACGGATTCAGGCTCAAACAGTATTACGACGAGAAGATACCGTCGATCGACGATATTTTTGCGGCGATGAAAAGAAATAAAATAATACTCATACTCGAAATAAAATCGAACAAGTACGTCGATTTCATAGACGTGCTGAAAGCCAAACTCGACGAATACGATCTCTACGACCGCGTAACCGTGATCTCGTTCACCGAAGAAGCGATTGCGCGAATGAGCGAAGTTTTGACCGAGATTCCTACGTCGCTGCTTATGAACAAAGCGTCGCACGACAACTTCGCGGAAGTTCTCGGGAAAATGACGGCGTATAATACGACCGTCGACGGTAACGCGAGCGGCGCGAACGCGCTGTATAACCGTATGCTTCGCGATCGCGGTTATGCCGGCTGGTTCTGGACTTACGATTCTCCGTCGGCGGTGAAAGCCGCGCAGGCGGGCGGCTATACGGGGCTTACCAATAATTACGCCGCTTCGATGAGTGATACGACCAGGTTTGTGCGCGGAAAAATCGGACAAACCGCTACCGACCCGAAACCCGGCGACGAAATCGAAGTCGAAACGACTGCGTTTTCGGGGAAAACGGCGACTGTAAGCGGCACGATTTTCAAATGCGAGGACAGGGGCGAGTATTACGACGTTATCGCGTATGCGAATACCGGCGGAAAAAATCTTTTCACCCGCGCTTTCCGCGTGAAAAAAGAGGGCGGCGCTCCCGAAGCCCCGCAAGATCCTGAACTTCCCGAAAAACTCGACGCTCCCGAAGCACCCGATAACGGCGGCGCGGTCGAGTCGGCTAAAAACGGTTGCGGAGGCGCTCGCGGCGAATCCGTAGCCGCGTTGGCAACGTTCGCGTTTGTTTTAGGGATCGCGTTTTTGAAAATTCGTAAATTCTGAGAGTAACGTTTGACTAAAAAACGCAAAAATCGTATTATTATAACGTGCGGGTAACCGCAACCGGAGATTACAATGAGAAAAATTTACGTTTCCGTATTATGCGCGGCGCTGATCGCGTTATCGCTTGCAGGTTGCGGCGGCAAACCTTCGCCCGATCCCGCGCCCGTCCCCGAACCTACGGCGGAAGTCAAAGCCGCGCTCGCCGAAACCTATAATCCCGGCTCGGTCAATCCGTGTCTGCCGTCCGTTGTGACGGAAATTTGCTCCAAGGAAGCGTATGACGGACTTAGTACGGGCGGCATTCGCCCGGCAAGCGTTATTTTGCGAGTGAGCGCGGACGGCAACGCTAAAGCCGAGAACGGCGAAACTTTGGGGACGCTCGCCGAAGCCTACGACGAGATCGGCGGCAGGATCGTGCCGATTTTCCGTGCGGAAACGGACGAAGAAGCCGCCGCACTTATCAAGTTTTACAAGGAAGTTTACCGAGTGACCGATTCGGGCGTGCTGTCGGCAAGCCCCGCGCTCGTGAAGCGCGTTAAGGACGAGATACCCGAGATACGCGGACTAATCGCGTTTGCGGGTACGGAAACGCCCGCGGAAATAATCAAAACCATGGGAGAGAACTCCGCGATAACCGCGATACTGCCCGAAGGAACAGAGACCGAAACCGTCAGGTATATTCACGCGCGTTTCAAGACCGCGTGGGTGCGCTCGGGCGCGGACGGTTTTTCGGCAATGAGAACGGCTGCGAGCGGCGCTTACGGTATCGTGACGGACGACTGCGCCGCGGCTTACGAAGCGTTGAAAACGTTCGGGAATTACGATATTCTGCGCGCGCCGTTCAACGCGGCGCACCGCGGGCTTCCGAAAACGCACAACGAAAACTCGGTCGGCGGCATACGCGCGGCTATCGCGGCGGTCGCTACGCACGTCGAACTCGATTGCTATCTCACGGCCGACGGCGAAGTCGTACTCATGCACGACGCGGACATTTCGCGCACGACCGACGGCGAGGGCAATATCGAAAGCATGACGCTTGCCGAACTTCGCACGCACAAACTCGACTTGTTCGGGGAAGAGGACGTGCCTACGCTGTCCGAGGCGATAGACGCGTTCGCGGGGTCGGGCGCGATTATGGTGCTCGAGATCAAATCGTCCAAGCCCGAACTCGCCGAAAAGGTAAAAGCGGTAGTCGAAGCAAAGAACTTTTACGAGAATTTCGCCGTGATAGCATTTTCGGCGGCGACTCTCGGCAAGGTGCGCGAAGTCATGCCGCGCGTAACCGCGGCGCTGCTCGTTTCGTCGGTGCGCGAAGAGAAATACGCGGCTACGATAACCGCCGCAAACGAACTTAACGCCGCCGTCGACGCAGACCTCGGCAGCGCGACGGGCGCGTTCAACCGCACGCTTCGCGACCGCGGAATCGCGGGTTGGTACTGGACTTACGAGGACTCGCTCGGCGTAAGATACGGCAGAATCGAGGGCTATATCGGGCTTACGAACAACGACGCGACCGCGTTTACCGATCTGTACGCCGCCGTCGTAATCGAGAACGGAACCGATGCCGAGATAAAAGCGGGCGACGAGATCGCGGCGGTGGCGACGACTTACGGCGGCGAGAGAAAAGAAGTCGCGGCGACGGTGATAGAAGTCGTCGAAAACGGCGAAAGCTACGAAGTGATCGCGGCGGCGAGCGATTCCAAAATGAATCGGCGCGACGTGCGGGTTATATTCGGCTGTTCGGTTAAAAAATTACCCGATTAAAGCGGAGAAAAGCAATCGCCCGGCCTCGGGCAAAGGAGAAAATTATGAAAATCAAGTATTTGGGGACTGCGGCTTACGAGGGCGTTCCGGCACTGTTCTGCAACTGCGAAGTGTGTAAAAAATCGCGCGCGGCGGGCGGTAAAAATATCCGCACGCGTTCGCAGGCGGTCGTCGACGACAAGATTATGATCGACTTTAACCCCGACACCGTAACGCACACGATGACTTACGGTATCGACTGGGAAAAGATAGAGGGCGTAATCGTCACGCACTCGCACTGCGATCATCTTTACCCCGAGGACGCGGAGATTGCGACCGGGTGCTATAGCCACGACCACCGCAAAATCAATTTTTACTCAGGGAAAGCGGGTTACGATATGCTCAAGCCTTACACTATCGACTGCGACGCGGAAAAGACTTCGCTCACGCTCGTCGAGCCGCTGAAAAAGTTTACGGTAGGCGGCTACGAAATCTTGCCGCTCCCCGCCGATCACGGTCAGGACACGTCCCCGGTGATTTATTCGATCGCAAAGGACGGCAAGCGCATGCTTTACGCGCACGACACCGGCGTGTTCTTGCCGCAGACTATGGACGCGCTCGAAAAGGAAGGACACCACGACTTTATATCGTTCGACTGCACCGGCTGTATCGGCGACGGCGTAAGGTGGGTGTACGGACACATGAGCGTGCTGACGATCATGCCGCTTCTGGACGAAATGAAAAAGCGCGGCATTGCCGACGACAAGACCGTTATCGCTATCAGTCACTTCTCGCACAACGGCGGACTTACCCACGACGAACTTGCGGTCGAAGCCGCCAAGTATGGTATTATTACCGCGTACGACGGGCTGGAAATAGAGTTTTAAGGAGCGGTAATTCGCTCCTATAACCTGAATTTTTAAGGAGCGTAATTGCCCCTATCACCCGAATTTTTGGGATAAGGTTTATAATTTTAACGAAAAGTTTTCGTTTTTTTAACCGGTCATCCTAAGTGAGCGCAAGCGAGCGTGAGGATCCCCTACAACAAGAACGAACTTAATCTTTTAAAAAAGTAATGTTAAGAGTAGTAGTATCTACTCGTAATACTACTTTTTTTCAGGCGAAGAAAAAAAGTAGCAAAAAATAATGCTACTTTTTATTTTCTCTACTGGACAACTATTGATTAATCTCATATAATACTCTATGTTTAATCGGGATATTGGTTATATGGATTTAAAGAATCTATTTCAAACTTGAAAATAATTTTATAGAAGTTATTTATAAAATATAGTAATTAGAAAGGCGTAACATGAAAAAAATTGATGAAAATACCAGCTATGAAGAATTATTGAAGCAAAAAAGAACAGGCAAGTTTGAATTGGGAGCACTTTGTGTTGCAACATCAGCGCTACTGACATTATTAAGAAATCCAGCACCATTTATTCCTTTTTTAGGAATTACATATAAGCTAGCCAACAAAGAATATAAAATTGAAAAAGCCATGGCTGAAAATGATGAAGATATAAAAGCAATTAAGATTATTTATGATGAAATACTTGAAAATACAATAAAAGAATTTAAAAAATTTGAACTTAATAATCCGATAGAAACATATCAACTTTTTGATTCAATGTTTAGATATGGAAGTTTTTCTTATGATTTAAATTGTAGCCATCCTCTAAAAATGTCCATTATAAAAAGTATGGCAATGGAGAAAATTCTTTTTTTAAACGGACATGGCGTATGTAGACATTCAGCAGTGTTTTTAAATAAAATATATGAAAGTCTAGGCTATGAATCTGACATTGCCTCCGGTCATTTAAACACAACAAATCAAAAAGATTTTGATGCCTTTTTAGATGAGTGTTCAGAATTCCCATTACCAAGAGAAGAAACAAGTAAAAGATTAATTACTGAATATCTTAAACCGGGGATTTTTTCAAAATTAAATTACGAAAAAATGAAAGGATATTACAATCACGCACTTCCTAGAGTGAATTTTGATTCTATGACAATTTTAACGGACCCATCAACTCAAAATATATTTGGCTTTGTTTTGGGTGACGTTTGTTTGACAATATCACCACCATCTAATTCTGTATTTGTTATGAATCGTAGCACAACAAAAAACTTCAACGATTCTTATGACATAGACCCGATTCGTGAATATACTAAGTATACTAAATACAAACTGGATGTGATAAATTCAGCAATAACTGAAGGTATGCAAAAAGTAAAAGAAGCAGAAAGCTCGTTTGAGAGTTTTCACAAAGATAATCTACCTGCACTAGAAGAAGCAGAAAACTTAACGAGAAAAATATTAAAAAAGAAATATTAGATTGAACATTTAATATTTCTTTTATTATGGAAAAATATCTTGTATAATCATTATGATAGGTGAGTTTGATATATGAAAAAAAGAAGTATTATAATATTTATTATTATGTGTATAACTCTAAGTATAA
>ERZ780148.696-NODE-696-length-26424-cov-247.524252_pt1 | contig 26424 bp, 28 predicted proteins | sample MGYA00510984_ERZ780148 | MGnify/ENA primary metagenome ERZ780148 (study PRJEB29588, sample SAMEA2160902) | human gut metagenome | biome: human gut; feature: human-associated habitat; material: faeces | place: Denmark | collected 2008/2010 ...
ATAAACGTGTGTGTGCGTGTACGTGCGTGCGCGTTAATGTTATACCTACAAATCACTTCGATTAATATGATTATAAGGATATTCATAATCATCTAGATTAGCTAGAATATCCTCATAATCAACATTATTATCTATTTCCATTTAAAAACTTTCTAATAGAATAATTAAATATTGGTCTTTTAAAATACCAACAGTTCTTTGCAATACCTAACATAATCAAATACTGAGTATGATTAAGATTAACAGCATTAGTATTATAAAGATAAGTTTTAAGAGCAGCTTCACCTCTAGCATCATCGTTAATATAACCAAGATGCTCTAAATCTTTAGTTATATCAAACAAATCTTTACTTACTTTGTATAAGTTTCTCTTTAAAATAAATGAGTTCATAATATAGTTCTCCTATAATTTAAGTTATACATTCATTATCATTTGCAATATCAATAAAAGAAGTCTTATAAAGCTTATAAAAAGTCTTATAAGTATTCTAATTTTGATACGCAGAATTTGTTTCTTTTTTGTTGTCAACTCTTGTGACTTTATTGTAGTCAACTTGAGTTGTTCTTGTAGTCAAAAGTACAATGAGTAACAAGAGCAGGAGATTTCTCTCCCACTCTTGCATTTCATTACTCAGCAGGCTTCTCAGCTTCTGCTTTGACAGCAAACTTGTGTACAGTTGGAGTAGTATTCTCAAGGTCGAGAATAGTAGCTTCAACAGCATCCTCATCATCTTCACCACGAAGAGCAAACTTGCGACCACAAGCAGCAAGCTTGATAGTATTCAGTCTAGTATGGTAACTAACACCATCGCTAGCCTCTTCTTCACCACTGATTTCATTCACGAAGACATCACCATCTTCATATCGTTCAATGGTAACAGAAATAGTTGCACCAAGCAACAGACTATACCAAACTCCATCAGGAGTAACAGTATATTCCTTTCTGTCGAAGTCCTTGAAGTACACCTGCAAGAAGTTTGGAGTAAGATAGACCACATGCATGAACTGTTTTAATGACAGTATCAGCTCGTTGGTATCACTCTCAACTATCTCACCAGTCTCTTTGTCTGTTTTACGTTTTGGAAAACGCTCAACAGTAATGAGATTAATGTACTGACGACCTTCTGCATTAGTGAAAGTACGTACGTTCTGAACTCTGAGATTTACTTTAATAGTTTTCATAACTCTATTGTTTTAAATTAGTAAAACTAGCCTAAGCTAGAGCATGAACCCGTTCCATGCCAAAACTTGTTTCTTTTCTTGTTGTTGAAAATTGATTCTTTCTTGTAGTCAAAAGTTTGAATTTCCTGTTTGATAGGCGGGGGTATTGATATTGTCTTTATGAGGGTGGGGGTCTAACTACATACCTCCTTGCTCATAGTTATTTATATAATTTTCTACCCCTACTTTCATTAACATAATCTACTTTACTCTATACTATTCATTATTACTTTCACTAGCATAATCTTTATCATTATTTTATTATCGTTAGTAATATAATCATTTGCTTTACTTTTACTTTACTTTTACTCTATTATTATTACTTTAACTACTTTATAATTTTACTTTTACTTTTTACTTTATACTTTTACTTTATCATTACTACCCTTACTTGTTTCATAGTTTTCTTTATTACTACTACTTGTTTCACTTTTATCGTTATCATCACCATTACTTTTAATTAATCATAGCATTGATTTTACTACTACTTTACTTACTAATCGTGCTGATAATTATCAAATTTAGTTAATTCCGTTTAACTAATTATAATTTATTACTAATACTATTATTACTTTTATTATTATTATCTATATTTGCAGCAGTATTTCTAGCACCTACAGTATTACTATTTACTAAGTTAAGTTCTGTAGGCTGAAATAACTTAATAGTACGGACACTATTCAAAGTATTAATTTAAAATATAAAGTTATGGTTGATTTAAAAGTTAATTATCTTGGTCTTAATCAGACCTTTCGTATGCCTACTAGTATTAGTGAAATTAACATGAATGTAATTGCTGATTACGTTAAGCATGTTAACGTTAGTAAGGATTATGCTCTTATTGCTGTTGTATTTAAAGAACGTCCTATTACTATTGTAAGTGTTAGTAAGCAGAATAAGAATGCAAGTGTAAGCGGTGTTGCTGTTATGATTAAGAGTAATACTGATGATGAATTTATTAAAGACATTAAACTTGGTGAAACTATAGTTATTTCTCCTAGTGATATTGCTATGGGACATCACGTTAATTCTCCTGCTAATGTTCTTACTCCTGGTTTCTTACTTAATCTTCTTCAAACTAATCCTGATTTAAATAAGAAACTTATGGGTATTGGAGTTCCTACTTATTTTGTAGATTTTAAGATTGTTCCAGTTTGTAATATTCATGGTTCTGTAGGAAAGTATATTCCTGTTAGTCAATATTATATTGCTCCTGATGCTGGAGAAACTGATATGGGTAAGTAATTCTACATTGAACATCTTCTACGGGGAGGCTTAAAAAGCTAAGGGAGTTTATGCTCCCAAAGCTTCATATTATAGTGTTAATAATATTACTAATATGAAATATAAAATAAACGATGAAGGTTTAGAAGAAGGTAAATTTCCTAGTTCTACTGGTAAACAAGTTCTTATTGAAAATAAAGCATCTATACTTAAAACTATAGATGATAATATTATAGATAAGGATGTTGCCATGATGATTCTAGTTCAACTTGAAAAAGATGCTCAACGTCATTTAGAAGCTGATGAAGTTACTGCTATTCCTTATCTTGGTAAGATTAAAAGAAAAGCTGGTTCAAAAGCTTATGCTGAAAACAAAGAAACTCTAGATGCAGCTAAAGATATTATGAGTCCTGAAAACTTTGAAAATTTTAAGGCTGCAATGATGAGAGAAGCTGTTATTAGAGACAATAAAGCAAAAGTATATAATTATCAAGTTGCACGTATGGCTAATAAGAATGGTAAAACTTATTGGAAATGTGTTGAACTTCGTGGCAAATATTATGCTAATATTAGATTTTATTGTTTAGGTTGTTTAAATTATTCTGAACCATGCAACGAGATAGATTAATAATAGATAATCTTTTGCTTATTGATGAAAATGGTATGCCTGAAGCTCCAACTATACGTCAATTAATAGATAAAGACGTTAGAGAGCTTTATACTAGAGATAAGTCTAAAGATAAGTCTGGTTATGTAAAAGATTGTATAGTTATTTATTATCTTGGAGACCCTAAGTCTCCTGCAAAACAAAGTGGTTTGAGTGATGCTGAAGCTCTTAAAATGGCTATAGAACAAGCTGGTCTTCCAGCTAACTATATACCTAGTGCTCTTGTTTTGAAGATAATCAAAAGATATTATGCTCAAAATATAGGAGAAGCTGGTAGAGTTGTTGAGAATCTCCTTAAAACTCTACATAATGTAAATATTGCAGTTGATTCTATTAACGCTTTGCTTAATGAAAAGCTTAGAGATAGAGCTAATTTAACTATAGAGAATGTAAGTACTCTTCTTGATTTAGTAGATAAAGTTACTGCTAAAGCATCTGAGATTCCTAAGACTTTAAAATCTTTGAATGAAGCTAAGGAAAATCTTATGTATGAAAAAGAGTCTGAAAAAGCTAGAGGTGGTGGTGCTATTACTAGTAGTATGAATGCTGCTGATTATGTTTAACATTATATTGTTTAAGTTATGAATAGTATTTATGAAAATAACTTTCTTTATTTTGACGAAGGTCCACATAAATATACAGATTCTTTAGGTAATGAATATCTTAGTGTAACTACTAATATAGAGAATTACTGTCCTAAGTTTGATAAGAAGTATTGGCTTAGAAAGAAAGCTAAAGAACGTGGTATTAGTGAACGTAAACTTGAAGCTGAATGGGAAAGAATAACTAAAGAAGCTTGTGAACGTGGTACAGCTACACATAATGGACTTGAAGATGGTATCAAAGGAAGTAGTATGTTTAAAGATGCTATTCAATATCTTAATCAAGTTAAAAGTGGTAGATGTATAACTGTAGCTGATATTCCTAATCTTACAGCTCATCCTCTAGATATAGAACAATTTAAAGAAGCTACTAATAATAAGTATCCTGAAATATATCAAGTATTTCAATATTATATAGATAAAGGATATACTATTTATTCTGAAATTGGAGTATTTGTTCCAGAGTTACTTCTTAGTGGTACTATAGATGTTCTTTGTGTTAGACCTGATAGATTTGTTATTCTTGATTGGAAAACTAATAAAGACGGTCTTCATTTTACTAGTGGTTTTTATCGTAAAGATAAAACTACTAAACCTGTTCAACTTACTAGTGAATGGTGTAATACTCATGAGTTTATGTTACCTCCTTTTGCTCATCTAGAAAATTGTAATGGTAATCATTATACTATGCAATTATCTACTTATGCTAGAATGACTGAAATGATATTAGGTATTCCTTGTGTTGGTCTAGGTCTTTGTCATATTCAAACTCCTTTTGAAAAGAATAAATATGGTATGCCTTATCGTGATGTTCATGGTATGTATAAGATTGATAAAGAAGGTAAGGAAGTTGTTACTTGGTTTAAGATTAATTATATTCGTAATGAAATAGATGCTATGTTTCAAGATAGAAGAATTAAACTTAATAAACAAGGTTTACTAACTCCACAAACTGAAATACAATGGTAATATGACAAGACAAAGACGAATTAATACTAGAGTTCTTCATGTTGAAGAAGTTAGTAATATTAAGTATGTTTGTAAAGGTGTTCCAGAAGATGGAACATTTTATGTATTTGGTGTATTAAAATAATAAGATATGAATGAAAAGTTATTTAATAAAGCAAGTAAAGCTGATTTCAGCAAAATACTCGTCAATAAAGGATATGCCTATTTTAATAAAGGTAAGTATAATCTTAACATTATTGGTATTAGAAATGCTGGCAATAATGTTACTAATAAATTTGATGATGTTATTGTAGTAGAATATATTGATATGTATGGTATCAAATCTAGAAATATATTTGCTGCTACTACTGAGCCTGGTATTACTAGTATGACTAAACCTGTAAGTTATAAAGGTTGTGCTATACTTGTTCCTGGTCAATATCGTTCTGCTTGGAAACTTGGTTATCATAAAGGTAAATATGAAGCTATTGTTCAATATAAACCTGTAAAAGTTTATAGAGATAATAATAAAGATGCGGTTTATGATTTTAATCCAAAGACTATAGAAGAAGGTACATTTGGTATCAATATTCATAAAGCTGGAACACATTCTACTCAAGTTGATAATTGGTCTGCTGGTTGTCAAGTTCTTGCTAATAAAGAAGATTTTGATACTCTTATGAAACTTGCTCATAGACAAATTAGTCAAGGATATGGTAAACTATTTACTTATACTTTAATTAATGAGGAGGATTTATAATGGCTTGTATTCTTATTAATGGTGAAGTTCAAAGTACTTTTACTATAAAAGATTTAGAAAAAGCTATACGTGATATTTGTTCTAAAGATAATGGTATAGATACTCTTCCTACATCAATAGGTTTTAAAACTGTTATTCCTGAAGAGAATGTAGGTTTTATATGTCCTTCTCAAATTCAAGAAGATATTGATAAAGAAATTATTAATAGTCTTCATAGTTATAAACCTTTTAGTAAATGTTTAAGTAATGGATAGTTTTAGTAATGAAGCTGGTAAAGGTTGTGTAATATTACTTGTTTTCACATTTGTTGTTATTGCTTCTATAATTATTGGAAGTTATTATCATAGAAAGAATAATAATATTATTGAACCTAATGTTGAAATACAGAAACATAATGATAGTTTAAGAATTGAAGTTGATAATTTAGATAGTATTAAAAATGCAAAAGTTATTGAAGTTAAAACTCTTGATAATGATAGTACTGTTAAGTTATTCTATAAACTCATCAAGTAAATCATTAACATCTTCTACGGGGAGTATAGAACAAGATAGTGTAACTATAGCGATTAGTGATATTCGTAAAGCTAATGCTAAACTAATAGAATTAAGTTATGAAAAAGATATTAATAAGAATCTTCGACAAATTATTAGAAATGATAGTATTCTTGCAGAACAAGCTAGACAAAGATATATACTATTGGATAGGTCATGTAAGAAAGTAACAAAACAACGTAATGTTGCTTGTTGTAGTGCTGCTGGTGCTATTATATTACTAATTTTAAGTTTGATAAAATGAGTGATAATCATACTGTAGAAAAATATATAGAAAGCTACCCTATGCTTCAATTCATAAGCGATAATCACGGTCAATATAAACATGCTAGAGAAGCAGGTTATAAAGACCCTAATGATTTGTTTATGATTGGAGAAAGTGGTGGCTTTCTTCTTGATATACGTAGAGGAGATAAGTTTGTTAATACTAATCTTCTTACTGAAATGGCTTCTCTATATCATATAAATGGTGAGAAATATACTTTATTTAAAGAAGATAGTATTCCTCATCGTCAATTACGTAAAAGAGAAGAGTATAGACGTAAACATGGATTTGATGCTCCATGTTTTATGCGTAATGATGAAGTTCGTAATCTTCATATTAGTGGAGATATGTATAATTATCTGAATTATACTATTATTGAACAGCTTGATGAAAAGACTATTATACATACTGATAAAGGTTCTGTTGCTAAGAAGAAACAAGATTTTCCTAAGTTTATAGATGCTCAGTTTTGGACATTTGCTATTATAGAGTTTTGTGAACTTAATGGTTTTCATCTTCTTATTGATAAAACTCGTCGTGGTGGTTTCTCTTATATTATGGCTAGTCATAGTGCTAATAAGATAAATCTTCAACCTAATAAAGTTTGTATTCATGTTGCTGCTGATAGTAAATATCTTACTAAGCGTGGTGGTCTTACTGATTTTACTATTCGTAATCTTTATTTTTATGAGAATAAGACTTTCTTTAAACGTGGTATTCTTTCTCGTGCTGCTGAAAACTTTACTCTAGGCTTTAAACTTCCTAATGGTGATATTAGTCCAAATAGTTGGAATAGTGCTCTATTTAGTGCTTCTGCTAATAACAATCCTGATTGTGCTATTGGTAAGGATGCTGTTAGTGTTAAGACTGAGGAGGTTTCTACTATGGAAAACTTCGATGAATATATGAATGTTACTGAGCCTGCTATGCGTACTGGTAGTTATGTTACAGGTAACTTATTTGCTTGGGGTACTGCTACTAGTGGTAATATGCAAACATTTGAACGTAACTTCTATAATCCATCTGCTTTTCATTTTATAGCTTTTGAGAATGTTTGGGATAAAGATTCTCGTAATGAAGTTTGTGGTTATTTTAAACCTTATTGTTGGGGTCTTCAAGGTCAGATTGGCGATAGATATGCTATGGATGCTGATGGTAATTCTGACATTGAAATGGGTCTTAGAATTGCTTATAAAGAACGTACTGATAAGAAAGTTCATAGTAAGACTTTTAGTGACTATATTAATTATCTAGGTCAGTATGCTAATATGCCTAGTGAATCATTTAGTTCTACTAGTGAAAATTTATTTAGTTCTGAAGCTTTAATGAATTGGGAAGAAGTACTTAAAAATGACCCAGCTTATACTAATATATCTGATGATGGTATGTTCTTTGAAGATGCTGACGGTAAAGTAATATTTAAAACTAATGCTCGTATTAAAGCAGAAGGAGGTAAGTTTAATAAAGATTTCTTTGATTGGATTCAAGGTGTACCTCGTAAACAACATGAACATCCACATGGTTGTGTTCGTAAATGGTTTGAGCCTATTAGAGTTAATCATGTTAATGAAAATGGTAAATATGAAGTTGGTATTCCAAAAGGTCAATATTCTATAAGTTATGACCCTGTAGGTGTAAATAAAGAAACTAGTGGTATCACTAATAAACATTCTCATAATAGTATTAAAGTTTGGGAGAACCCTACACAATATAATGGCTTTAAAGGTAAAGTAGTATGTGCATATTATGGTCGTCCTGAGAAACTTGAAGAAGCTGATAGAATATGTTACTTTATGGCTGTTTATTATAATTGTATTGGTACTACTGGTGTTGAGATTAACCGTGGTGAAACTGTTAGTAATTTCACTAAATGGAAAGCTTTAAAGTATTTAATGAAAGACCCAGTAGAACTTTGGGATAGTTCTATTAAAGCTAAAGTTACTGCATCTTATGGTGTAAATATGGGTGGTGGTAGCGGTCAAGGTACTACTAAAGTTCTTGAAGGACTTCGATTACTTAAAGAAATGTTGTATAGTGAAGTTGGTAAAAAACTTGATGGTACACCTCTTTATTTCTTTCAGACTATTTATGATTATCAAACTATACTTGAACTTCTTAAATGGAACGATAAAGGTAACTTCGATAGAGTATCTGAAATGTTGATACATGCACTCCAATGGAAACTTAATGATGTAGAAGCCGCTAAAGAACTTGCTCATCGTAAGAAAGCTACTATTGAAAATTATAATGATAATATTTGGGAACGTCCATGGTTTACATAATAATTAGTTAACTAAATAAATATACGTATGTTTAATAACAATTTAACTTATCAATTTCCTAAACAAAAGGTTAGTGCTGAAGAGAAAGCAAAGCCTTATTGGTATACTAATAGTATTGATTATATTATTGGTTTAGGAATTAGTATGAATGACCGTAGTGATACTGAAACTAAAATTCGTATTCTACATGGTGAATTACCTCAAGAGTTTTATAGAAAAACTCTTAATCCTTATAATGCTAGTAAGGAACGTTTTAAGAACTTTCCTGCTACTCTACGTAACTATGATATTATGTCTGATATTATACGTAGATATATAGGAGAGTATTTTAAAAATCCTCATGATTTTGTTGTAGGAGCTAATAATCCTGATATAGTATTTAATAGAAATGCTGCTCTTAAACAAAAAGTTATGGAAGCTGCTCAACAAGCATTTCAAAAAGAATTTCAAAAACGTTATCAAGCTGCTGTTCAACAAGCTGAAGGTCAAGGTCAATCTGTAGAAGCTATAAATCCTCAAGATGTTATGCCTGACCCAGAGGAGTTTATGCACAACTTTAACCAGGAGTATATAGATAAAGAAAGTAAGCAAGGTCAAGATATTCTTAATTATATTAGAGATATTACTAATGACCTTAATATTTATCTTACTGCATTCTTTAATTATTGTGCTTTTGGTGAATGTTATACATATACTGAACTTAGAGGGGATAAGATTATTAAAGAATGTGTTCCTTTGATGGAAGCTTATCCTATTCCTAATAGTGAATATATGATTGAAGACCATGATATGTTTGCTAGAAAAATGAAGATGAGTTATAATCAAATTCTTGATGCTTTTGATGATTATCTCGATGATAATGATAGAGCATTTCTTGATAAGTATTATAATGATGCAGCTTATGCTACAAAGACTGTTCCTTTGAGATACGACCAATACTTTGAACATTATGCTAATGTTTGTGATAAGTTTACTGATGAAGAACGTAGACTATTTAGAACTAAAGACGAACATCCTAGTGCTCGTAATGGTAATCTTTATGAAGTTTGGCATGTAGTTTGGAAAGGTTTTGCTCGTCAAGGTATTCTTACTTTTATAAATCAACTTGGTTTTCAGGAGCAAAGAGTTGTAGAAGAAGATTATGAGTTGAATAAAGAAGCTGGTGATATTAGTATTGAATGGGAATATAAACCTCAAGTTTATGAAGGTTATAGAATAGGAACTAGATATAGTGGTATTTATCCTGTTAAAGCTAGACCTATACTTTATGAACGTAAAGGTAAACTTCCTTATAATGGTATTATGGAAGTACTTCCTTATTTTGGTAAGTTTAGTATTATTGAAACTATTACTCCTTTCCAAGTATTTCGTAATATAGTTTCTTATCATCAAGAAATGGTAATAGCAAAGAACAAAATGCTTATTATGCTTTTGCCTAAATCTCTTGTAGCTAATAATACAGAAGATGCTATATATAGAATGGCTGCTGATGGTGTACTTCCTATTGATGATGAAGAAGATGCAGCAGGAGTTAAGATGCAAAACATTAGATTACTTAATGTAAATATGGGTCAATATATTACAGAACTTAGTAATCTAAAAGAAGCTATTAAACTTGAAGCTCGTGAACTTGTAGATATGAATGCTCAACGTTATGGACAAATTGCTCAATCTGCTGGAGCTTCTACTACTCAAACTGCTGTTGCTCAATCAAGTACTGGTTCTGTTATAATATTCCAAATGTTTGATCAAATGAGATGTGCTGATTATAATAGAGATTTAGACTTTGCTAAATGTGCTTATATTGAAGGTCTAGAAACATCTTATATTGATAAAACAACAGGTAAGAAACATTATCTTAGTCTTGATGTAAATTCATTTGTTGGTTCTGACCTTAGTACTACTGTTAGAAACAATGCTAAGGAAATGGATAAGATTCAACAATTAAAGCAATGGGCATTTAGTGCTGCACAGAATGGAGATTTGGATTCTGCTCTTGCTGCTATTACTGGAGATAATGTTGCTGCTATTAGTGATGCTGTTAAGAAGTTTAGTCAGATAAAGCAACAACATGAAGAACAAATGAAACAAATGGACCAGGCTATTCAAGAACAAGCTAATCAACTTGAGTTACAAAAGATTGCTGCTAAAGGTGAACAAGATAGAGAAACACTTACTCTTAAAGCACAATATGATTTACAACTTGAATATGCTAAAGGTGATATAGCTTTACTTGGTGATACAAATCCTCAAAATGATGAATATGCTAAGACTCAATTAGCTCGTATTCAAGAAGAAAGTAAGAGAGCTAGTGAAGCTGCTAAACTTCAACTTGAAAGACAAAAGCTTGCTATGGATGCTTACAATAAAGCTGCTGACCGTCAAGTAAAGAGAGAAGAAATGGCTAATCAATTAAAGATAGCAAAGACAAATAAGAATAAGTACGATAAGAAATAAATTGTTTGTTTGTTGGTTTTGTTATGTGAAGGAGTAGTGCTCGTGAGAGTATTGCTCCTTTTATTTTACGTGATAAAATTTTATTTAATATTTTAAATTCAATTCTGAGACGTTATCTATAAATAGCTGATTAACTTATAAGCCACTTATATTGGATTGATTGTACGTTAAGGAAATTGCATGTACTCGAATGTTTGCATCAAATAAAGCCACTCGAAAACACACGTAAACAATAAGTTAGAGTGCTGGAGTTGTATAAGAAACTTATGCTCAAACTGATGACATTAATAACCTTTATTCTACTAATAATCAGTTTGCTGAAACTTCTAATAATGATAGTTAAATAACTTATGCTTTTCTTCATACTATAAATAAAGGTATTACTTTTGCAGCAACTAACAAGTGTTAGTGTATTATTAATCATTTAAATTATAAAGCTATGTTTGTATTTCGTAATAGTATTGGGTTCGGTCAGCATCATCGTTTGATGGTTGAACTTGATAATATTGATTTTGGAAATGGCGGTGGTAATGGTAGTGGTACTAACGCCAATAATAACCAAGGTAACGGAGGCGGCACTGATAACAATAATGACGGTGGTAATGGCTCTGGTGATAATAAAGATGGTGACGGTAAAGACGGTGATGGAAATGATAAAGATAATCCTGAACCCGATAATGCCAATGACAATCCTGATAATAAGGATAATAACAAAGACAATCCATCCAACTCTTCTACGGGGGGTCTTGAGGTAGGTACAAATGTCGAGTTTGAAGGCAAAAAGTATACTGTTGCTGAGAATGGAGACCTTGTAGATGCAGATGGTAAAGTTTTTAAAGAAGCTAAAGATGTTGACGAGTGGATTAAATCACTTGAAGTTGATGAACCTGGAGCTGAGGTAAATATTGAAAATATTCGTAAAGCTATGAATATTGATATTACTGATGAGAATGGTAATCCAGTTGAATTTACTGATGACATTGAAGGTATTAAGAGTTACATTAATTCTGCTATTGAACTTAAATCTAATGAAGTAGCTGCTGCTGCTGTCAATAAAGTATTTGTTGACAATCCTATTCTCAAGCAGTTTGTTGATTATCTTACTGTAAATGGTGGTGATCCTCGTGGTTTTGGTGAACGTCCTGACCGTTCAGGTATTACTGTTGATGAGAAGTCTGAAGAGCAACAGATTGCTATTATTAAAGCTGCTGCTAGAGAATTTGGTAATGCTTCTCTTAATGATAATTACATTAAGTATCTTAAAGATTCTGGTGGTCTTTATGATGAAGCTAAAGCTCAGCTTGCTAATCTTCAGAATGCTGACAAACAACGTGATGAAGATGAAGCTAAACAAGCTGAAGCTTATCGTCAAAAACAAGAAGCTGAAACTATTGCTTATTGGAAAGGTATTAAAGATACTATCGATAAACGTGAAATTGGAGGATATAAACTTCCTGAATCTCTTGTTAAAGAAGTTAATGGACAGAAAGTTACTGTTACTCCAAACGATTTCTATGATTATCTTTCTCGTGGTATTAAAGATGAAAATGGTAATATTGCTACTGCTTATGAGCGTGCTCTTGCTAATCAATCTCCAGAGGAAGCTACTAATCAAGAATTACTTAGTGCTTGGTTAATGTTCACAGGTGGAACTTATAAAGACCTTGTTAAAATGGCTATTAATAATGAGCAGGTTAAAACCTTAAAGCTCGTTAGCAAAGGAAATAAAGGTCATGGTGCTGTACGAATTACTAAGCCACAAACTAATAATAATAAAGCTATTGATAATATTCAATTTAGCTAAATGTTTAATTAATTAATTAATAACTATGTACGCAATTCGTGAAGTGCAACGTGGTAACTATGATGACCGTGGTTATTCTAATGAAGAAACTATTGCTCATCTTATGCTTACCAAACCTAGTGAGATTAATTCTATGCTCACCTATACTTTTGGTATGGATGATGATAGATTCCCACTTAATTTCCTTACAGAAGGACAAGGTACTGCTGGTGTAGTAGATATTGCTACTACTGATTGGACTTGGAAGACTATGGGTCGTATGAAGTTCAATGATTCTGTACTTTGGTTTAACACTACTAATACTACTCCTGGTAAAGGTGGTGCTACTTTTGAAGTTGAGTTTAAGACACACTGGTTTATTGAGCAGTATGGTTTGATTGCTCCTGATGGTGTAACTCAAGTTCGTATTATGAAAGACCTTGGTCATGGTTCTCATGGTGGTTATTTGTATCGTCTTCGTATTACAAATCCTAATCCAAATGCTTATGTTAATGTAGCTCAGAATCTTGGTGTAGGTATGTTTTGGTCTTTGACTGCTCCTACTATTCCAGAGTCTTTCTCAAAGGGTAATCGTACTAATACTATGGGACCTGGTAAGATGACTTCTCAACTTGAGTTCCATCGTTATAGTAAAGAGATTGCTGGTAATATTAGTAATACTGTTGTTACTTATGAGTTTAAGACTAGTGGTGGTGGTACTACTAATCTTTGGATGAATGAGGAGATGCGCCAGTTTGAGCTTCAACAACGTGTTATGAATGAAGAGCGTCTTTGGTTTGCAGAATATAATAAGACTGTAAATGGTGAGATTACTCTTATTGATGAAGACAATGGTCAGCCTATTCCACATACTGCTGGTATGCAACAGATTTGTCGTGAAAGTAACTATGATACTTATGGAGAGGAACTTACTCTTAATAAGTTGAATCGTACTATCGGTGATATTCTTGACCGCAATACTGATACCGGTAATATGGATGTAGTTCTTGCTTGTGGTAAGGGTTTTGTTGAAGACTTTGACCGTGCTATTAAGAATGATGCTCGTGATAATGGTTTTATTACTCCTCTTGGTGACAAGATGATTAGTGAATCTAAGAGTGGTCTTTCTTATGGTAATTACTTCCGTCAGTATAAGACTGTTGATGGTCACATGATTACTCTCAAGCATCTTGGTTTCCTTGACCGTGGTACTTTTGCAGACAATGCTCGTGACAATGGTTATATCCATCCTCGTACTGGTCTTCCAATGACTTCTCACCAAGCATTTATGCTTGATACATCTTCTTATGATGGTCACAATAATATTCGTAAGGTACGTATGAAGGGTCAAGAGCATATTGCTGGAGTTGTTAAGGGTCTTACTCCAATTCCTGCATCATGGGGTGGTTTCCCTGCTAATACTCTGTCTACAGACATTGACGTATCTCGTTATGAGGTTAAGGATTCTTATGGTCTCCAAGTTGACCGTAACACTAAGTTCTTCCAACTCAAGTGTGTACTCTAATATTTTAAAATTTGATTGCTATGACTGATATTAAAATTGAAATTCCAATGGGAAGTCCTGCAAATAGTGGAAATGATAATACTCCTGCTGAAGGTTCAACTCCTTCAGCAGACCAGACACAAGCTGAATTAGAAGCTAAAGAAAAAGCTGCTCTTGAGGCAGAACTTGATGCTCCATATTTTGAAAAGAAGACTGTAGTTATTTCTTCTGTTCGTAATTATTCTGCTTATCGTAGAATTAATATGCAAGCTCTTGGTAAGCCTAAAGCTACTATAGGTTCTTCTGTTAAGTCTGTACGTATTCTTATGAGTGATAAAGGTGAGCTAGCTGCTTATTATCCAGAGATTATTGGTGTTGCTGCTAATCATCCAGACTTCGTTACTAGAGTTAAAGGTTATCTTAATAACATTTTCTTTGATGTTAATGATGGAGATAAAGAACTTAATATTTCTTTCCATTATAATCATAAAAGAGATTATCTCACTGTTAAAGCTGAGGAAGATAAAATTCTTGCAGCTTATGAAAAGGTAGACCGTTCTAATGAAGCAGAGCTTTATAAAGCTGCTGTTAAACGTGATGAAGCTATTACTCGTCTTGAGCAAACTAAGTATCAATATGGTATGCCTGATAACGTAGAGGAATATATTATTTGGCGTCATTGTCTTAACTACCCTGATGTAGCTAAAGATGAAGCGTTTATTAATAGTAATGCTACTCTTCGTTTCTTTATTAAGGATGTTGCTAAAGAAGAGAATCGTAAGGTTAAGCTTATTGTTGAACGTAAGAAGGCTATTGAACGTCTTGTTGAACTTCAATCTTCACCTAGTAAAGTTAGTGCTACTTATATTCAGTATTGTAGAACTAATGGTCTTAACATTTCTGATGGTCTTAATAAGACTTCTCTTGAACAAGTTGATGACCTTATGAAGTTCGCTACTGAAGACCCTAAGAAGTTTAATTCTATAGTTACTGACAAGAATCTTCTTGATAAAGCGTTTATCGAAATTCTTATTACTAGAGGTGAACTTGTTCGTTCAGAGTATAATCAACAAATCAATACTCCTGATGGTCTGTTTGTTGGTGCTAATATTAATGATGCTATTGCATTCTTTAAGAACCCTGACAATAATGGACTAAAGAATAAGTTGGAAAACAAATTGAAACTCTTTTAATTGATAAAGATATGATTATTGCTGAAATGCACCAAATGTTCAGAAACTATGCCCAACAAATGGGTATGCAGAATGTGAGAGCAATACTGCCTTCACAGATAGACTTGTTGCTGAACAACTCCATTTCGGACACAGTAAATCAAGTGATTGTTCAAAACATTGGTTCTACCAGTGATAGAGTAATCACTGATAACTCAAAGCTTAATCAAGTTAATGCTCTTAAAAGTCTTTATAAAGTATGGAAAGCTAAAGTTAAACTTCCTACTGCAAAGACTAATTACATTGCAAGTTATGTTCTTCCTCTTGATAATTTTGGCATAGCTAGCGAAGCTAAAGATAGCACAATTAAAATAGGTGATAACGTATATGCTGCTCCTGGTAGTGCAGATAATGGTAAACCTAATAAGATTGAGTATTTCTTCCTTGTAGATTTGAGCATTGATTATGTTAAAGCTGATGGTGGTAGTTCATTTACTACTAATATATTCCCAATTCGTCTTGTAGATGACCAATATCTTGCTGATGTTGTTAATGATTTTGTAATGGCTCCAAGTCTTCGAAGTCCTGTTGCTACTATTCATGATAACACTATTGAACTTTACATTGATAAACCTGATGCCAATACCAAGAGTACACCAGCTGCTTATAAGTTTGGAGGTGGTCTTGAAGTAAATGAAATTCGTTTATCTTATATTGGTAAGCCTGGTATTGTTAAGTTTAATGAAGATATTGGTGGTACAGATGTAGATTGTGAACTTCCTGAGAGTATGCACGTTGATATTGTTAAGCACGCTGTAGATTTGTATCGTACCGCTCTTAATGGTGGTATTGTAGGTGCTCAAGGTGCTCAACAGCAACAACAACGTGAGAATGTCCGTAATAATGCTAGAGACGAAGGTTATGAACCTAATTCTCGTTAGTTAAACGTAATTTATAATTTAAGTAATAATGAGACAATTATTTATTTGTACTAGTGATGCAGTTCTTGCTGCTGCTGGTAAACCACAAGACTTGACCAATGTAGCTGCTGGTACTATTGGTATGTGGCAGAATGATAATGATTCTAAGTGGCTTTCTGCTGCTCCTGCTGCTGATTTTAGTATTGCTTATGGTCGTCCTAATAGTCAAGCAATCGTAATTCCTATTGATTTTGCTTCTGCACGTGTTACAGTTTCTACTCCTCAAGCAGGTAAAATGTTTAAGGCAGAGATTACTATTCCAGAGCCTGTTGCAGGTAAAGATTATACACTTCAGCTTATTAAGCTTGGTACTGAAAAGCATGAGCGTTATTCTTGGACTGTTACAGATAATGGTTCACATAAGACTACTGCTGCTGCTATGGCTAAGTCACTTGGTGATCAATTCACTAATATGATTGAAGCTGGTAATGAACAACTTGATGGTCTTAAAGTAACTGTAGATGCTGCTGAGGTTACTATTGAAGCTAAGAAGAATTATCAAGGTTGGAATCTTATTGCTGCTGACGATTTGGTTGGTACTAAAGTTAATATTACTGCTGCTGTTGCTCCAACACTTGATGCAGCTTATGTAAAGAACCTTGCTTCTTTCTGTTCTCAGAACCGTGGTTTCTCTAATGTATATCGTGATGGTGCTTCTATTTATCCAGGTTATCCTATGGAAGTAGAAGATAAGAACTACAAGATGTACTCAATCCAATTCAAGTACCCAAGAAAGTATGGTCGTACTCGTGACGAAGCTCCTATTCAAGAGTTAGCTATTGTTGTTCCTACAGTCAATACTACACTTACTGGTCTGCTTGATACTATTCTTGTATTTTAATAGGTATTAATTGTTCAAGGAGAACCTATCCATCTTCTACGGGGAGGTTCTCCTTTTTATTTTCGTTATGGAAGAATTTAATCAAATCAATGATATAATAGCTGAATCTATAAAAGATACTTCTTATATTACAGTGCTTATTAGTAGTGGAGTTTATCTTGCTTATACTCTTATTATTAAGCTTGTTGATTTGTTTAAAGCTAAAAACCGGAATAGACCTATCGTTGAAATGGCTGCTGCTGTAAAGCAAGTAAGTGAAAACGTAGTTAAACTTAATGGTGTCCTAGACAAAGCTTTTCAAGATGCTGAGACTAAAGAACGAAATAAAGTAAAGAATGCTATTTGTACTGCTTTTGATAGTTTTAAATGGGCTGTTGCTAATACTTGCCATGAAATTATTATTCATAACAATATTGAACAGAATAAAGTATTGATAAAACAAAACTTATTCAAAGTGATTAGTACAGAGTATTATAAACTTTATAATGTTTTCTCTGCTTATGAATTGGATGGAATTTGTGTAGCTACTAAACTAAAAGAAGAGTGGATTGATGCTGTAACTAATGAATGTCTTGCTATCATTTATGATGGTCAAGATTCTGTAAATAGAATTAGTCAAATAAGTAATAAACTACTTATTCTTACTAATGAATATTCTATATATATAAATAACAAAGTGTTTAATTATTAATAAGATGTTCTTATGATAGATAAAAACGACACTATAAATAACCTTGAGAAGTTAGAGGAAGGAGTTGTTAAAACTCTTGAGTATCTAGCTGCTCAAGGTTTTATAGTTAACAGAGATAAAGTACTTAAACTTACTACTATTAGTATGTATAAAGCAGTACTTAATAACTCTGATAAAATTAAAGGTTTTGATATTGCTAAGTTTAATAATAAAGTTAGATTGTTATGAACGATGAAGAAATGATTGTTCTTTCTATTCCTAAAGAATGGGAAGATACATATATAAAATTACTTACTGTCATTAGTCAATCTGGTGAAGCAATTCTTAATGATTGTTCTTATGGTTGCAAAGGTGATGGTAGTATAATGTTTAACTGTTGGAATATATTCCAAGCTGCTTGTGCTGCTCACGCTTTAGGTAATACTAAACGAGCTAATCTTTATATTGACTATGTAAATAAACAAATAGTTAATAAATTTGGAGAAGTAACTTTTAAAACTAAAGAAGATGGAGAATAAGCAGTTAGATAATAAAGATTTGCTTATGAACAAGAAAGAAGAATTAATTTGGAAAGTAATAGATAATGTTATTAGTTATTGTGCTGTTACTAGAATTGATGGAGCAAAGTCTATTACAAGAGAAGATGTAGTAGGAAAATCCAGAGAAGAAAATGTTGTATTAACTAGATGACTTGTTGTTGAACAAATGGTTCATGCTGGATTTACAATTAGTACTATAGCTTTTATTCTAAATAGAACTGTTCAAGCTACTAGACATTTGCTTAAAATGAGTAATGACTATTATGAAAGTTCTAGAGCTTTTAGACTTGCTACTTCTGAAGCTACTCTCCTTAATAAGGATGTTGAGCCTATTTTCGTTTAAATAGAAAATAAAAAGAAAATAAGTATCATAGTACTAATGCAATTAATTAAGATGATAATTGGAGCAAAATCTGATTATCATCTTTTTGTGTATAATGAAGTTTATGCTTATCTTTGCAACGTACAAAATACTAGTTAATGTACTATTCATTATTTTATTAATCTTAATAATCATTGTAAAGTTATGGATGATTCTAAAATTTTTATGTTCCCTGATGGTGGAACTCGTCAGACTTCTAGCGATGTTAACAGTTTGCTTCCTCTACTTATGTGTAATGGAGGTTTTGGTGGTGGTAATTGGGTTTGGATAATCTTCTTGTTCTTCCTTTATCCTCTTATGCGTAATGGTGGATTGTTTGGCAATATTGGTCAGAATGGTAGTGGTAAGTCTTCTCTAACCATGCCTTCTACGGGGCGTTTATAATAACTAAGCTTATGTATAAAGAAGGTTTTGATGTTTATGATGAACTTCCTGAAGATATGGTTGTTTATCTTCGTTATAATGGTAGACATTTTAATCGTAAACTAGTTGAGTTTGCAACTAGTAAAATGACTACTAGAGATAGTAACGGAACAGAAATAGCTCTTGAACCTATAACAAGAGAACAGTTAGATAACATGATGAAACAATCAAATGTTCATTTAACTAATAATGATAATCCTTATGATGCAGTATTTGTAGCTAATATGTGTAAAGCTGATTACTTAGGTAGTAGTGTTCCTGATGGATTGCATTTGTGTCTATATGTAAAAGATGTAATAGATGATGTTGATGGTTATGACGGAATAGCTTTTAATCGTTGGTATGCAGACATGTGTCGTAAAGGTATTCAAATTGATTGGTATAATTGTCGATAACATTAATAATTTGAAGCAGCTAGTATTAATATAAATATTGGCTGCTTTAATTGTGTTAATTAATATATAGTTACTGCTGATATTGCTAATAAAAAACTATATTTGCAGCAATTAAAGATAATGATAATGGAAACGATAAATCAAATAATACAACAAGTAATAAATAGTTTTGATTTTACTTATTGTATAGTAGTTAATGTTTTAACTTATTTACTAGTTACTGTACTTATTTATCTTTGTCGTGGTAATGTAACTAGAACAATTAAGAAACTTACGTTGCTTTTTAGTATAGTAATTGTTAGTGTTATATATTATGCTATAGGTGTTGATGTAAAACTTGTTGTAAATAGTTCTATACTTGCTCCTGTAAGTTGGACTTGGATTATTAAACCAATCTTATCTAAGTTTGGTTATGATTATAAGAATATTGATAATAAAATAAATTGATATGGATAAAGTAAAAATAAATAAAGCTATTGATGCTTTAGGTCTTTCTTTAGATAATAAGAATATTCTTAAAGCAGCTCTTAATCAAAAAGGTGAAGCTGATATAACTGAAATAGAAACTAAAGTTGATACTATTGATAAAGAGCTTAATACTGCAAAAGCTGATATTAGTAATTTAGAAGTTAAAGTTAATGACTTCATTAATGCTAATGAAATTATTGAACTTGGTGTAGGTGTTGACGAGGAAACTAAAGCTGCTAATATTGCTAAACTTGGCGACACTCAACATACATTTTTTACCAGTATTAATCATACTTATGGTACAGCTAGTTGGCTTCCTACTGATGGAGGTAATGCTTTTATTATAACAGATGAAGGTCATGCTGTAACATACAAACTTAGTATTGATGGGGGTGTTACTAAAGTTAGTGAGTTTACATTATCTAAACCTACAGAGTATACTTTACCTGCTGCTACTAAGACAACTCTTGGTGGAGTTAAAGCTATTACAAACATAGTAAATGTTGATACTGAAACTGCAACTGTTGCAAGTCTTGCTGGCGTTGTCAACACTCTACTTAATCAACTTAGAGCTGCTGGTATTATTCGATTATAAAATACCCTTGCTTCTTGCGATGCTAGATGTGTGTCCGTGACCCTCAAGACTAGAGATTAGTCTTGGGGGTTTTACGTATAATGCAGACGTTAAAATTTTATTTAAGATTTTTATTTCTTTGAAATTTACGTTCTAAGCGACTTTCGGTTACTTTGTGATTAACTAATAACGGACGTATATCAAGTGTGCTAAGAAGCTAAATAAAGTGGGTATATGGCAATGTTTATATCAAAGTTTGATAAGCTAAAATACAAATAAAGGAGGAGGCATATAACTAAATTATTAACCTGATTGAGGTTTAAGTTACTAAGTATTTTGACATGAAAGTCCTCCTCCTTTTACTAATATAATTAATAATAATATGAGTAAAATTCCTGCTATTAATGAGATAGACGCAAATAGTCCTTCTCAAGAGTCTACAGAAGTTGTAGTTAAAGCTACTACAGTAACTCCTGATATTAATGAAATTCAGGAAACTATTAGTGCTTCTGCAACTATTCAAGAGATTGATGGTACTCGTAAACCTACAATTAGTGAGATTTATAAGATTGTTAACGATGGACTATTTGAATCTACAACTAATTGGTGGGATTACGCATATAAACTTTCTCAAGCTCAACTTAATCAAGATATTATTTCTCGTCTTGATAATGGTGTTATTGGTGGTGGTTATAGTAAAGGTGTTGATATTATAACTACTACTAGTAATAAACTTCCTAGTAATACTAATGTTTATTCTGCATTAAAGAGTGATTCTCTTTATCCTAAGAAATTAAACGATGAAGTTATTAATGGAATATATGATTTTCTTAATGGACTAACTATTGGTAAACCTACTGCTTATACAGGAGGTACTTGGTCTGTAGACCAAATAGGTAAGACACATCTTACTACAGATTATCTTTATGTTCGTCTTAAAGCTATATTTGAAACTCTTCAAATACTTAATGTTGATACTATTGGTGGTAAGTTAGTTATTTCTCCTGCCGGTAGTATTAGAGTTGCTTATGTAGATAGAATTAAGATAGATGTTCCAGTATTTACTCATAATGCAGAAACTGATGTTTGGAGTATTTCTCAAGTAGAAGATGCAGAAGGTAATCTTGTAAATGAAACTCTTAATCAAGAAGTTTATCGTTGTTATTTTCTTGGTGAACAAGATGGTGAAGAAATAGATAATAAATGGAAAGTTGGTGACCAAGCTCAAGCTAAAACTTTCAATGTTAAGAAAGGTACTTATCATAAAGTAGAAAATAGTTATCTTTGGAGACTTGTAGTTAATGTTAGTTCTGATACTGTAGATATTGATGGTAAGAAGTATCATTATGTTGATTTAAGTCAAATTGATTTTGACTCTGGTTCTGATGCTCCTGCTCCAGGAGATGTTCTTAATCAATTAGGACATAGATTGAATGATACTCAACGTCAAACAGCTTTAGTTCTTAATGCTGTTGATAATTATGCTCCTAGTATTACTCTTTATGCTGGAGTAAATTATTATACTTTACTTAATAAAGAGTATGTAGAATTTGGTGTTTATAATGGTAAAGCTTTCTTCAATGTATATGGTGATATGTATATTGGAGATAAAGGTGAGAATCCTAAAACTTATATTAAATATAAGAATGGTAAGATTAATATTAAAGCTAATCTTGAAATAGGTTCTAGCATTGGAGATAAAGACCTTGATCAATACATCAAAGATAATGGTGGAGTTGATGAAGAAACTGTAATAAATCTTATTAATAATTCTCAAGTAATCAAAGACCTTCAGAATCAAGCTGATGGTGCTATTGAAACTTGGTTTTATGAAGGTGTACCTACTCTTGATAATCTTCCTGCTGTTGATTGGAATACTAGTGAATTAAAGAAGATACATATAGGTGATTTGTATTATGACCAAACTACTGGTTATGCTTATCGTTTTACTAAATATAATGATGATGTTAATCCTTATCGTTGGAATCGTATTAAGGATAATGATATTGTTGCTGCGCTTGAAGCTGCTAATCATGCTCAAGCTACAGCTGATGGTAAGATGAAAGTATTCTATGGTGAGACTAAACCTACTAATTATCAAGTTGGTGATATGTGGGTTAATGCTACTCTTGAAGGTAAATTTAATAATGATATAGCTAGAGCTGTTGCAAAGAGTGAATCATTTAATGCTGATGATTGGGTTTTAGCTTCTCGTTATTCTGAAGCTATTGCTACTATTCAAAAGTGGACTAATGAATACGAAACTAAGTTTAGTAATCTTGTTGATGAAGTTAAGCAACAAAAAGACCAAAGTATTATTGTTTGGTATCTAGAATATGAACCTACTGTAGATAATGCTCCTGCTAATACTTGGAATACTGAAACTATTCGTTCAGAACATATTGGTGATATAGTTTATGATATTAAAAATAATCATTCTTATCGTTGGACTGGTACTGCTTGGATACAAATAAAAGATGCTGACTTTAATGAAGCTATGAAAGCTGCTAAAGCTGCGGACGATAAAGCTGGAGCTGCTGGAGACTTAGCTGATAGTAAACGTCGTATATTCTATTCTGATACTACTCCAACTAAACCTTTTGATAAAGGTGATTTATGGATTAAACAAGTTGATGATAAAACTGAAACTTGGGTTTATAATGGAACTAATTGGGTTAAATCTGAAGATAAAGATTTAGCTGATTTTAGTGCTGCTATAAATGAGGAACTTGCTGGTATTAAAGGTCAGCTTGATGGTAAAGCTGAAACTTGGTATCAAGTAGATGACCCTAGTACTAATTGGACAAATAAAGCTTCTCACGAAGGTGACATTTGGTATAATACTACTTATGGTACTACTAATTATTGGAATGGTAGTGCTTGGGAACAAATGGATATTCCTAAAGATGTATTTGATACTATAGATGGTAAATCTTCTATATTTGTAGATTCTTATGCCGATGCTAAAGCTGGAACTGGTGTTATATGTAAAGGTTATAAAGAACGTGATCTTTGGATTCTTCCTGAAGATGCTACTGTTAATGGTGTTAAGTATTATAAAGGAGATATACTTACTGCTGTTTCTAATAATACAAACTTTGATGAAACTAATTGGAAAAAGAAAGTTCGTTATGTTGGTCAAGCTGAATTAACTAGCGCTATTGATATAGTAAATGATAAGATTAATACTATTAATAATACAACAATTCCTGGTATTAATAATAAGTTTAATGAGTTTGTTAAAGATGGAGTACTTGATTCTTCTGAGAAAGCTAGACTTACTGACTTGTTAAATCAAGCTAACAATGAAGTTGCTGCTGTTATAGACCAAGTTACTAATATTATTACATCTAAATATCTTACTAATGATAACGCTAATAAAGGTAAGTTGGAAGAAGCCAATACTGTTATGAATACAGCTTGGACTGAATATAAGAACCTTATTAATACACTTATAGCTGCTAATACTGAAATAACTAAAGTTAATATAGGAGAAGCTAATACTAAATATAAGAATCTTCAAGAGAAGATTAAAGCAGTTAAACAATATCTTGCTATTTGTCAAGCTGATGTACTTAATGGTATGGGTACTGATATTAGTTCATACAAATATCTTAAAGAAGCATTTAAAGGTAAAACTGAAGTAAATGGTGGTCTTGTAGTTACTAATGTACTTCAACTTCGTCAAACTTCTGATGCTTCTTCTCCTATTACTGCTGGTATTAGCGGACTTCAAGGAAAAGCTAATGCTGATGGTGTTGTAGATAAAAATACTTATGACATAACATCTATTGCTGCTTGGTTTGGTGGTCCAATGGTAGATAAAGATATATTTACAGATGAACAACTTAATAATAAAGTAGCTGGTACAGATTATGCTAGAAGTTTGTTTAGACATGATGGTAGTGGTTATTTAGCTAGTGGTGCTATTTATTGGGGAACTGATGGTATTCTTCATGGTAATCCAAATAGTTTTATTCTTCAAGGAACTAGTATTGCTACTATATTTTATTACGTTAGATTATTTTATTTACATTACGCTACTCAAGATAGTACAGACTTTAATAAAATAGCTTATGTTACTCCAATGAAAACCTTTAGTAGACTTAGTGTTCTACCTTTAGGTGGTATTGAAGATGGTCATAATCTTCCTACTGGTTTATTTATTGGAGATAGTAATACTGGTGGTTCTTTTCAAATTGGTAATATAATTCTTAGAACAAAGAGTGGAGACCCTAATATACTTGAAATAGTTAGTGCTAGTAGTAATAAAACAGCTCATCTTGGAGTACAAGGTGGAGTTAGTGCTTACGGAACATACACGCCTTCTACGGGGGGTGGAGGTGGACTAAATGCTACTGTAGTATCATATGCTAATATTATTTCTGGAAATTATAATGATACAGACCTTACAAGAATTCCTAATGCTTATTCTGTAAAAGCTTTAAGCAATAGAATTGATAATATTGCTACAGAGCTTGGTGATCTTAATCTTTCTTGGAATAATATTACTGGCAAACCAACAACTTTTACACCTAGTGCTCATAAACATAAATGGGTAGATATTACAGATAGAATTACAAAGGTAAGTCAGCTTACTAATGATGCAGGTTATTTAACTACTCATCAATCTTTAGATAATTATTATACTAGAGCTGAAATAGATGCAAAAGGTTATACTACAAATAAAGGTACTGTTACATCAGTGGCTCTTACCCTCCCTACAGGTTTGGCGTGCGCAACAAAGACCATCACAACAAGCGGCACATTTGCTGTTACTTTTGCTTCTGGATATTCAATTCCAACAACGACAAAGCAGACGGCTTGGGATGGTGCGGTATCAGCAAAGCATACTCATAGCAATAAGTCTGTATTGGACGGCATTTCATCCACTAAGGTAAGTCATTGGAATAGTGCCTATGACTGGTACGCCCTTATGACTACTGACGAGGAGACTGCGGACGGAATTATCAATAAGTGGAACGAGGTGGTGAGCTTCCTCGCCAATATTGCGCAGACAGACACTTTAAGTGGAATTATAGATGGTATTAATACTTCTATTTCAAATGAAGTATCAAGAGCTAAAAAGGCTGAAGGAACTAATGCTTCTAATATATCTGCTAATAAAACAAGTATTACTACTCTACAAGGTTACTTTACGAATGGTTCTGCTAAGAAGTCTTTACAACTTACAACTGCTCGTAACCTTTGGGGTAATGCTTTTAACGGAACAGCAGATGTTAATGGTAGTATAGTTTTATCTAGTGATAAATATATTTCTATTGGAAATATTAAATTAGAATACGATGCAACTAATAAAGCATTGAAAATTACAAATACTATAACTAATGAAGTTGCAAATTTATATACTAGTGGAGGAGTATCTGCTTATGGTGTAGGAAGTGTTGCTAGTTCTGGTGGACTAAACGGAACTATAGTTCCTTATGCTACTGCTATTACTTCTGACCCTCAAAACGAAGGAAGTAAAATAGCTAGTGCTAGTTCTATTTATAAACTTCATAGTAGAATATCTGCTATTGAAAATAATGGTGCTACTAGTATAACTGTAACTGGAACAGGTAATGCTATTACTAGTGTTAGTAAAAATGGAACTAGTATTACTTTTACTAAAGGTGCTACATTTTTAACTTCTCACCAAAGTCTTGCTAACTATTATACCAAAAGTAGTGTAGA
>ERZ780148.697-NODE-697-length-26408-cov-5.299055_pt1 | contig 26408 bp, 20 predicted proteins | sample MGYA00510984_ERZ780148 | MGnify/ENA primary metagenome ERZ780148 (study PRJEB29588, sample SAMEA2160902) | human gut metagenome | biome: human gut; feature: human-associated habitat; material: faeces | place: Denmark | collected 2008/2010 ...
ACAAAAACACAAAAACACAAAAACACAAAAACACAAAAACACAAAAACACAAAAATTGTACCATAATGGTTAGGAAAAGAGGAAGATATGCTTACAGAAGAGAGACTTCAAAGGATTGTTGCGATAACAGACAGAGAAGGGAGCGTATCTGTCCAGGAACTTGCAAAAGAACTTGATACATCAGAATCGACCATAAGAAGAGACCTTATTATACTTGATAATGACAGGAGAATAAGTAAGGTAAGAGGTGGTGCTGTAAGCAATAATATGCAGTACAGAACCACGGATGAGAATATTTCATTTAGAAAAGAATGGAATATTGATGCTAAAAGAGCAATTGGCAGATATGCGGCATCACTTATAAGTGATAATGATTTTATTTATATTGATGCAGGAACTACAACGGAACTATTGATTGATTATATAGAACAGAGAAGGAATGTTACATTTGTAACAAACGGAATAAGCCATGCAAAGAAACTGACACAGGCAGGCTTTAGGGTTCATATACTCGGTGGGGAGTTTAAGTTAGAAACCGAGGCAATCGTAGGAGAAGAGGCTATACTGCTTCTGGATAAATATAATTTTACAAAAGGTTTTTTTGGAGCCAATGGTGTCAGTATTGATAATGGAATAACTACACCTGATTATAGGGAAGCTGTATTAAAAAGAAAGGCTTTAAGTAAAAGTAAAGAAAAATATATTTTATGTGACAGCAGTAAGTTTTCAAAGGTATCAAGTGTAACATTTGCAGATATTAAGAAAGCTCGTATTATTACAGAAAAAATTGACAAAGACAAGTATGGAAAGTTTTCTAATATAATAACACCTGAATATTAATTTTAAAATATGCACAATATATTTACATTGGATATCTTATAGAAGATAGGATAATTGATAACACTAATTGAATTAGTGGAGGTGGCTTTATGATTTATACAGTTACGTTTAATCCGTCACTTGATTATATTGTTACAGTAGATAATTTTACAACAGGGCGGGTGAATAGAACTACAACAGAGTTTATGTATCCGGGCGGAAAAGGGATTAATGTATCCATAGTTTTAAAAAATCTTGGGTATGATAATATAGCACTTGGTTTTGAGGCAGGTTTTACAGGAGAAGAGATAATAAGACGTATAAGTGATATGGGAATTATACATGATTTTATTCATGTTGATAACGGTTTATCAAGGATTAATGTTAAGATACGTTCTGATAATGAAAGCGAGATAAACGGACAGGGTCCGGCAATTGAAGCTGACCACATAAATAAGCTGTATCAAAGATTTGATAAACTTAAAAATGGAGATATTCTTGTACTTGCAGGAAGTATTCCGACAGTGATGCCGGATTCCATGTATATGGATATTATGAAGTATCTTAAAGGAAGAAATATTAAGATAGTGGTAGATGCTACAAAAGATTTGCTTGTGAATGTTCTTGAATATAGACCATTCTTAATTAAACCAAACAATCATGAACTTGGAGAAATATTCGGAGTTGAATTAAAGACAAGAGATGAGGTTGTTGAATATGCAAAAAGATTACAGAAAATGGGAGCTGTAAATGTACTTGTATCAATGGCAGGAGAAGGTGCAGTACTTGTTGCAGAGGATGGAAGCATATTTAAGACACCGGCGCCTAAGGGAGTGGTTAAGAATTCAGTAGGAGCAGGGGATTCGATGGTAGCTGGATTTATCGCAGGATATCTTAATAGTGGCAATTATGTGGAAGCATTTAAGATGGGTGTATGTACAGGAAGTGCAAGTGCTTTTTCAGATAAGCTTGCTACAAAGGCAGAAGTTGAAGCATTAAAGAGTTGTACGCATTTTAATTTATAATAGAAAGGGGTTTTACTTATGAGAATTGTTGATTTGCTTGATGTAAGAAGTATTGAACTTAATGGCAGTGCGACAAGTAAGGAAGATGTTCTTAAAAAAATGGTTTCACTTATGGTAAAGAGTGGAAAGATTAATGATGAACAGAAATATCTTAATGGAGTATTTAAAAGGGAAGAAGAAAGTACAACGGGGGTAGGAGAAGGAATTGCGATTCCACATTGTAAATCTGATGCGGTAGACCACCCGGGACTTGCGGCGATGATAGTACCTGACGGAGTAGAATTTGATTCACTTGATGGTCAGCCTGTCAATGTTATATTTTTAATAGCAGCACCGGATACTAAAGATAATGTACATCTTGATGTATTAAGCAAGTTGTCCATGCTTCTTATGGATGAAGAATTTATAAATAGTCTTAAGGCTGCTAAAAATGTTGATGAATTTCTTAAGGTTATTGATGCTGCTGAAACTAAAAGAGATAAAGAGGAAAATGCAGGAGAAAATGAAGATGCAATGTCAGCACAGGATAAATCAGATAAAACTACTGCTGATATAACAGAAAATGTATCTGATAGTAAATCCGATAATAAAAAAGAAAAATCAGATAATGTGATTAAGATACTTGCCGTAACAGGATGCCCTACCGGTATTGCACATACTTATATGGCGGCAGAGGCATTACAGAAAAAAGCTGCAGAGTTGGGATATGATATAAAGGTTGAGACAAGAGGTTCAGGTGGCGCTAAAAATGTTCTTACACCGCAGGAAATAGAGAGTGCAGCGGGAATAATTGTTGCTGCGGATACCAAGGTTCCTATGGACAGATTTGCAGGAAAGAAGCTTTTGGAAGTTCCAGTATCAGATGGAATAAGTAAGCCTGAAAAATTAATTGAGGAAATAGTAAGCGGAAATGCACCTGTATATAAGGCAAATTCAGACACGCAGGGTGTTGGAGATAATTCTTCCGGCAGTGCAAATGGTGGTGTGTGGCATCAGATATATAAGCATCTGATGAACGGTGTATCACATATGCTTCCTTTTGTTGTAGGGGGAGGTATTCTTATAGCAATAGCATTTCTTTTGGATGATTATTCAATAAATCCGGCTAATTTTGGTACAAATACACCTGTAGCGGCCTGGTTTAAGACAATTGGTGGATATGCATTCAGTTTCATGCTTCCTGTCCTTGCAGGTTATATTGCAATGAGTATAGCAGACAGACCTGGACTTGTGGTTGGTTTTGTAGGTGGATATATAGCATCAGTTGGTTCTACATTTGCAGATCCGGCAGCTAAATCAACCGTTCCCGCAGGATTTATCGGCGCTATGTTGGCCGGCTTTGTAGGTGGTTATATCGTAATAGGTCTTAAGAAATTATGTGAATATTTACCTAAGGCGCTGGATGGAATTAAATCAATTCTTATATATCCGCTTGTCGGAACTTTACTTATGGCAGTATTTATGTGTGCAGTTGACCCATTTGTGGGAGCTATTAATTCAGGACTTACAAGTTTTCTTAATTCAATGGGCAGCAGCAGTAAGATATTATTAGGCTGTGTACTTGGTGCGATGATGTCCATAGATATGGGTGGTCCATTTAACAAGGCCGCATATGTATTTGGTACAGGCATGCTTGCAGAACAGACAGAGAGCGGATTTATGATTATGGCAGCAGTTATGGTGGGTGGTATGATACCTCCATTTGCAATAGCACTTGCAACGACTATATTTAAGAATAAATTTACTCCAGAAGAGAGAAAATCAGGACCTGTTAATTATATTATGGGACTTTGTTTTATATCAGAGGGTGCAATTCCGTATGCGGCATCAGACCCATTAAGGGTTATTCCATCATGTATGATAGGTTCAGCAATAGCCGGCGGACTTTCAATGGCATTTGGGTGTACATTAAGAGCACCTCATGGAGGAATATTTGTATTCCCTACTATTGGAAATGTTATAGGATATATTGCAGCATTTGTAATAGGCTCAGTTGTAGCAGCAGTACTTCTTGGTATTTTAAAGAAAAATAATTAATTAGTTTACTGATACAGTATTATAAAGTTGAGTCCAAAATAAGGCTCAAAATGAAAAGGAGGGTTTTAATTATGAAAGAATTAAGTTATGTTATTACAGATCCGGAAGGAATCCATGCAAGACCGGCCGGAGCACTTGTTAAGGAGGCAGCTGCATTTACAAGTAAGATTACTATTGGTAAAGATGGTAAAGAAGTAGATGCAAAGAGAATATTTGGAATTATGGGACTTGCAGCTAAGCAGGGGCAGACAATAGTATTAAAAGCAGAAGGCGATGACGAGGACGCAGCAATTGAAAAACTTGGGACATTTTTAAAAGAGAATTTATAACTAATTTGTTAAAATAGGGGTGTATTGCTAACCGCTAATTTATCGGTTAGCCCCAGACGTAGTGTTTTTTGAAATGTAGCAGAGGGCAGGCTGTTGCTGATGTGTAAAATTTGTACGCATATGGTAAGAACTTAGTCGCTCTTAAGATGAGCTTATATAACGTAGGGGCGATTGCACAGGACGTGCAATCGAGCTGCAAGCGGCAGGACGCCGCATTTGCAGCGACCCGGCCGGCCTATAAGCAATACATGCTCATCTTCCAGAGCGACTTAGTTCTTCCCATCAGCGTACAAATCTTACATATCAGCCACAGCCTGCCCGTCTCTACACCCCGCATTTCAACAAATCACTATTTAACATAGCCTAGAAGTCCTGGCAGCCACAATGAAAGTGCCGGCACATATGTTACAAGTAAAAGTACAATAAATATCGCTGCAAAGTAATAAAGTAATGGTTTAATTACATCTTCAATCTTAGTCTTACCAACCTTTACACCAACGAAAAGTGTAGTACCAACAGGTGGTGTGATTGTTCCGATACACAGGTTAAATATCATCATAATACCAAAATGTACCGTATTCATACCAACTGCCTGACAGATTGGAAGGAAGATTGGTGTAAATATAAGACATGCTGGTGTCATATCCATAAATGTTCCTACTATAAGAAGAATAACATTTATTATAAAAAGTATTACATATTTATTATTGCTGATACCCAGCATAACGCCTGAAATAGCTTCTGGAAGTCCTGTAAATGCCATTACCCATGACATGATACTTGACACACCGATAAGGAAAATAATAATTCCCGTCATCTCGGCACTGTCCATTAATATTTTAGGAAGCTCTTTAAGCTTAATTGACTTATAAAATACAAGCGAAAGTATAAGACTGTATACTACTGCAACTACTGCTCCCTCTGTCGCTGTAAATATACCACCGATAATACCACCGATAACTATGATAATCATAAGCAGACAAGGTAAAGCCTGTAATGTGATCTTTAATTTTTCTTTAATTGCATATCTTTTATTGCTTGTATATCCTCTTCTCTTTGCATATATAAATATAACCACCATACATGCAAGTCCCCAGAGTATTCCAGGAATATATCCCGCCATAAAAAGTGCTGCTATTGAAGTTCCACCACTTACCATCGCAAATGTAATCATTACATTACTTGGTGGAATTAAAAGTCCTGTAGGTGCTGTCGCTATATTAACTGCTGCTGAGAAGTTCTTATCGTATCCTTCTTCTTCCTCAACCGGTCCTATAATTGCGCCCATAGCTGAGGCTGCTGCCGTACCCGAACCTGATATGGCACCGAAAAGCATATTTGCCACAACATTAGTATGTGCAAGTGAACCCGGTATTCTCCCTGTAAATATCTTTGCAAAGTTAATAAGTCTGATGGCAATACCACCCTTATTCATAATATTTCCTGCAAGAATAAAGAATGGAATCGCAATAAGGTTAAATACTGATATACCTGAGAATATTCTCTGTGCCCCTGTTACAAGTGCAGGTTCTGTTGACAATACAGGAAGTATTGCACAGATTGACGATACTGCAAGTGATATTGCAATTGGAGCACCTGCAATAAGCATTATAACAAGAATAACTAAGATAATAAGTCCTGAAAGCCATGCTATACTCATACATTTTCTCCTTTCCCTGTAAGGTCAATAACATTTAAAATACCATATACCGCAATAATAATTCCTGTCACCGGAATTACAAGATATATATATCCCATTGGTATTCCAAGTGAAGCTGTCTTCTGTGTCATTGAAAGCATAGTAATTGATATTCCGCCATATATCATAACAATACATGAAAATGCTATTGTAACCAGTTCAATAACTATATTAAGCTTCTTAAGCTTATCCGGACTTAATTTATCAGCTACAAATCCCATTCTCATATGGTCTCTTTTGCCAAATACATACGCAGATGCAAATAGAGACATCCAGGTAAATGAATATGTCAAAAGTTCTTCTGATACAGTACTAGGACTGTTAAAAATATATCGTACAAGTATCTGATACGTTCCTATAATAACCATAAATGCGAATAATACAATACATATAATCTTAATTACATTATCCATCGCATTTCTTATATTTTTTAATGCCGTCATCTACTCTGCCTCCTTTACCTGTTTATTTATATCCTGTATATGATTATATACATCAACAATATCAGGATTTGATTCAAGCATATCCTGCTGCATATTCTTAACTTTTTCCTTAAATGGTGTTATATCAGGATAAATAAATTCAACACCCATATCATTTTTCGCTGTATTCTTAGCATCTTCAACGCATTTATCCCATTCCACAAGTTCAACCTCTGTTGACTTAGCTGCTGCTTCTTTGAATACTTTAAGCTCGTCGTCGTTTAGTCCTTCAATAAACTTAAGATTACCAACAAGCATATCCGGTATTATCTGATGCATATTATAAGTATAATATTTTGCAACCTCACCATGTTTGTTGTTAGTTAAGGCTAATTCATTATTTTCTGCACCATCAATTACGCCCTGCTGTATAGCTGTGTATACCTCACCAAAACTCATAGGTGATGCTGCCGCACCAAATGCCTGCATCATTGCCACACTTGCCGGACTCTGCTGTACTCTTATCTTCATGCCAGCAAGGTCATCCGGTGTATTAATAGGCTTCTTGCCATAGAAATTTCTTGTTCCGGCATTATACCATGTTAATACCCTGAATCCTGATGCATCAGTTGATTCATATACCTTTTCCATATAATCTGTATCCTGCATTACCGTCTTATAACTTTCAATTGAATCGAAAAGATATGGCATACTGAACACCTCATAAACATCGGCAAATGTTTCAAGATTGGCTGTTCCGGCTACAACGAAGTCAATTGCACCTGTCTGTGTAAGCTCGATAGCCTTCTGTGTAGCTCCTAAGAGCTCATTAGGGAATATCTGTACCTCATATTTATCTCCAAGTCTTTCCTCTACATATTCCTTAAATGCTACAAGTCCTGCATACTGGGGATGAGTCTCTGACTGTCCAAGTGCAATTCTTACTATACGTTTTCCATTTGTGGCAGAAAGATTACATCCAAATAAACCAATTGCCATTGTCACACACAGCATAAGTGTAATGCAACGTTTAAGTACTGTTTTTAACATATTATCCTCCATTCCTTAATTTAATTTTTTAGATTTTCTTATATGAAATATTTCATTCTCGAAGTCATATTTCATTTTATATTTATATTATAAGGGGGATACTTTTGTTTTTATACAGTAAATGTTTGTCATAGAGGGGTAATTTCTTGTCATATAATTACATAATCACCAATAAAACGACATATTTTTGTGCATTTTTCACATTAATTTTTCACGATATTTAGATGGTATCTCTCCAACTATTCTCTTGAAAATCTTTGCAAAATAATTAGAATCCGTATAACCGACCATTCTGCTTATATCTTTAATGCTCTCATTTGTATCAGATAATAACTGCTTCGCCTTCTTCATTCTGTATTCTGTAAGATATGCCGTAAAATTCTGATTAAAATACTGTTTGAATAACTTACTGAAATATGCATCTGAATATCCCATTGTCTGTGCAGCCTCCTGCATTGATATATCATACATGTAATTATTCTCAACATATTCCTTCATCTGTCCGGCGGTCGCTTTTTCGTCGGTATTCCTGTTATTGTCCGCTCTTGTTCCATTATAATAATTGATATAATCATTCTCATTAAGATTATCATGTATTTCTTTATTATTCATATATATGCCGGAATTTTTACCTGATATTTCCACATTTACACAATTCAGACTTGTTTTATCTGCAATTTCCATATTAATATAACCCAAACTTCTGTCATCAGCCATAGCAGAGACTTCTTTCTGCGTATTTTTTTTATCAAGCTTTTGTATTGCCATATCCATAACAGCTAGCAGATCTGATATATCACACGGCTTTAAAAGATAGTCCAGTGCCTTAACCTTAATCGCATTTCTGGCATAACTAAAATCATCATATGCACTTAAGAATATAATCGAACACTCCTCATCCATCTGTCTTATATATCTTGCTGCCATAACACCATTCATTTCAGGCATCGAAATATCCATAATAATAATGTCATTTTTCTGTTCACTACACATATCCACTGCTTCCCTGCCATTAACAGCCTGATATATATTAACTATATCACCATAATATTTTTCAATACGCTTAGCCAATGCCATTCTCTCAATCTGTTCATCATCCACCAACAATACTCTGTACATAACTCTCCCCATCTCCGTACACATTATTTTGAAATATATGTTTATTTCTGTATTATTCTTTTTATTACCATTAACAAAATATATCATATTTAATAAAATATCTGTTTATTCCTGTCTTCTTATCAAAACTAACAGACTATATCACATTTAATAAAATATCTATTTATTTCTGTCCAGTATTTTCATTATCCTTATATTCAAAATATACCTGTACAACCGTTCCATGCCCTTTTGTACTGTATATTTTCATTCCGCTGTCATTATACATGACTTTAATTCTGTGCGCAATATTTCCAACTCCTACTCCGACTGTCTTTCTTTGTATGTTTTCATCAGCTTTTTGTATATCTTCTATACAGCTTCTGACAGCCATAAGTCTGTCTTTATCCATTCCAAGACCGGTATCTGCCACTGACAGCCACATTCTGTCTTCTTTTATAAAACATCTTATATATATAAGACCACCTTGTGAAGAATGTGACAATCCATGTATAATTGCATTTTCAACCAAGGGCTGTAGTACAAAGGATGGCACAAGTTCATCCATGCATTTTTCATCAGCATCACATATATATTTAATTCTTTGTCCAAATCTCATCTGCTGCAGATACATATAATCTCCGACAATTTTAATTTCCTGTTCAAGAGGCATAAATGTTGTCTGTGTCTTTAAATTATATCTGAAAAGACGGCTAAGTGTAACTATCATCTTCTCTGTCACCTCAGCATCTTCAATCTGTGCCGTTCCTGCGATGAGATTTAATGTATTAAACAGAAAATGCGGATTAATCTGGTTTTTTAACATTTCAAAACGCATCTGCTCAAGCTGATTTTCTATTTTGTGTTTTTCTTCTATCGTTGAAATATATTTCTTAGTAGAATGTTTCATCTCAACAAATGATTTAATGAGCATTGATATCTCATCATTGCCCTCCGCTTTAATATCATTTCCCGAAAAATCATTCATGCTTATTCTCCTGGCTTCATTTGAAAGTTCAAGCACAGGTCTTACAATCTTACGGCTTATAAAATGCTTAATCCACATAAACAATATTATTACAACACCGGCTATAATAATACATATTGTCGGTATAACATAGAATAATCTTTTCTGTGTATTATATTCTTCACTACCAAGTGACACTGTAAGCTTCTCATAATTTTTTGCATATTCCTCCAGATATTCCTGCACTGTGTAACATTTATCTATAAGCTGCTTATACTCTTCACTTTCTGTGTCCATACTGCCCAATTGTTCATATATCTGTTTATAGCTGTCATACGCATTATGTATTGACTGGAGAATAATATATTGTTCTTCTGTCATACTCTTATAATCCATCGGAAGCTGCATAAGCATATCCCTTGTATTGCGGCCTGCCTCTTCCAGATGCTCAGACGTATGTGGCTGTTCATCCTGTAAATATGCACGTAATAATTTTCTCTCATTAGTAACAGCATTATACAGATTCATTGCTTTATCATTCTCATCAAGTGTATCTGTAAATACAACCATTCCTCTTATTGACAACATAATACTTATAAGCAGTGCCACAGCAATAACATAACCGCTGACAGCATATACATATTTAAACTTCTTTTTTAAAGACATACTAATCCTCATTTCGTAGGAATTTTCTAATCCTCATTCTGTACATTTCTTATTTTTTCGATTATATCCATATAATCAGAACAATATTCATCATATAACGGCTGTAACTTCTGCCTGCAATACTCTCTTTGTTCTTCACTTATTTTAGTAACCGTTACATCCTTATCTATAACTGTCCTCTTTGCGGCATTATCTGTCATTTTCCATAGATTTCTCTCATATATTGCAGACTCTTTTGCACAATCACTTATTATATTCTTATCTTCCTCTGAAAGCTTATTCCATGTCTTTTGGGATATTAACTGTACCTCCGGTATTCTTATATGTTCATCTATAAGGCAATATTTCGCCTGTTCGTAATGACCTGAATACTCATAAGAACTCCAGTTATTTTCCGCCCCATCAATCTTACCTGTCTGTAGTGCCTTGTACACTTCTGAATATGACATTTTAACAGGGTTAGCTCCAAGAAGCTGTACAGTCTTATACATAACATCAGATTCCTGCACTCTTATATTAAGCCCTTTCAAATCTGACATGTCAGTAAGAGGTTTTACTGAATAGAAATTTCTTGCTCCGGCATCATACCATGATAAAGCTCTTATCCCACAGCTGCTATCCTGTATTGCCTGTGTAAATTCAGCTCCTATATCCCCATCAAGCACATCCCACATTGCCGCTTCTCCTGAATACAGATATGGCATCTGGATTACTTTAAGCTTAGGAATATTATCTGATATGGAAGCTACTGATACTCTCGCAAAATCCACACCTTCAAATTCAAGCTGTTCGACAATAGATTTTTCATCTCCTAATTCACTATTACATTTGACAGTAATCTTAATCCTGCCTCCTGTCTTTTCCTCTACAAGCTGTGCGAATTTATATGCACCTCTTGTTGTCGGATAATTGTTTGACTGGTTCTCAGCATATACAAAAACATATTCCGGCACATTTTCCGTTGACACTTTCCTGCCACAGCCTGACATGACACAAAAAACTGCTGTTATTATAAAAAATAACAGCAATCCTGATAAGAATCTATTAAATTGTTTTACATAGTTATTCACAACAAAGGCTCTCATATACATTGGTCTTTAATCCCTCTCAAAGTACTCTGGATACTTTCCCTTCAACTTTTCAAGTTCAACAAATATTCTGCTGACATGTAACTTTATAACTCTAAGATACTTTCTCTTATCCTTATTCCTTATTGCTTCAATAAGCATCTCATGCTCATCATTAGTCCTGGCACTAATCGCACTGTTTAATTCTGCAAGATATCTTATTCTGTTATAATGGCTCATCTGCGTCTGTATAATATTATTAGCAAGCTGTTCACCTGAACATTCATAAATCAGCTCGTGAAATGCATTATCAATCTCAATTCTTGGAACACTTTCAACCTGTTCATTATAATTAATAAGACGATTATTAAGTTCTGTCATCTTATCAAGCACCTCATCACTTGCATGTTCAAATATGGCATCCACCATTCCTATCTCAAGACTTTTTCTTACAAACCACTCCTGCTCTGAACGGCGGCAGTTAATACATGCAACATACGTTCCTGACTGTGGTATAATCTTTAACAGTCCTTCTTTTTCAAGATTAACTATTGCTTCTCTTGCCGGAGTTCTTGATACATCATACCTTAATGCCACTTTCTGTGCACTTATTGTATCACCGGGTAACAGCTTAAAATTCATAATATCATATTTTAATTTTTCATAAGTTTCTTCATTTAACGATTTTTCCATACTCTTCCAGCCTTTCTATATATTAAATAGCATGAAAAATAAGACTGGCAGCTTATTTTTCATGCTAATATTATAATTCTACAATCTTATATGATTATTAAAGATACTGTTCAGAGTCTATGTCTATTTGCTTCCTGTAATAAATCCTTTACATTTCCTGATGAAGGGTCACAATTTATACCAGAAAGTGCCTCTAAATTAAAGGTATTTCTTAAGAGTTTCTCTTACTGCACCTTTTCCTGCAATCTCTTCAACAAACATCTCTTCTATCTTATCGCCAATTCCTGCCTCATATAAATTTATACCAAATATATTAGCATTTGACAATAAGTTTTTAAGCTGTCCTGTATAAGATGAAGATTCTCCTACTTTAATTCCTTCAAGCTGTGCTTTTAATTCCTCTGACATAGGATCTGCTGATAATTCAAAGCTTCCGCCATTATCATCAACTCCGAGAAGATATCTGCACCAGCCTGCTATTGCAAGTGGAATAGCTGTAAGCTTCTTAGCATTACCTTCCTTTGCAACATATGACTTAATTGTCTCACCATATCTTATTCCAACTTTTTGTGATGTATCTGTTGCGATTCTTTGTGGAGTATCAGGCATAAATGGATTAGGTATTCTTACATTAAGGACTTCATCCGCAAATTTTTCAGGAGAAATAATACCAGGGTCTGTAACAACCGGCATACCCTCAACAAGTCCTATTCTTCTTACCAGTTCAGCAAGTTCCTTATCCTTCATCTCATCAGCAATAAGGTCATAGCCTAAGATACATCCATATACAGCAAGTGCTGTGTGTAATGGATTAAGACATGTTGTAACCTTCATTCTCTCAACCTTATTAACCGTATCCCTGTCAGTCATGTAGACACCTGCTTTTTCAAGCTGTGGTCTGCCATTAGGGAATCTGTCTTCAATAACAAGATACTGTGGTCCTTCTGCATTTACAAATGGAGCAATGTAAGTTCTCTTAGAAGTAATTACAGGTGCCATATCTTCAACTCCTGCCTCTTCCAATGACTTAGCCACTGAATCTGCCGGTCTTGGAGTAATCTTATCTATCATAGACCATGGGAAAGAAATTACGCTTTCATCATTGACATATTTAACAAAATCATCTCCTACAAAACCCTTCTTGTTCCATTCACTTACCATTTCAGTTATTGAATTTCTTAACTTTTCACCATTGTGTGAGCAGTTATCCATAGAAACAACTGCAAGCGGCGCCTTACAGGTATTAAATCTTTCAAATAAAAGTGCCGCAACCACTGCCATAGCAGATGTCGCCTTATCAGGTCCGTTGTCAATATCATTTTTAATAAATGGGAAGAACTCACCATTGGCACCACGGATTGCATAACCCTTTTCTGTAATAGTAAATGATACCATCTGAAGCTTAGGATTGGCAAAAATTGTCTTTAATCTTGACCATTCAGCCTCTGAATCAGACTGTGCTTTAACGGCCTCTGTAAGAGAACCAAGCACCTTCTTATCAGTACTTCCGTCTTCCTTTAAAGTTACTGCCATTACAAGATTATCAAATGGCTTATATATCTTATCAACAACATCGAAGTCAAATGTTTCAACACATGTAATTCCCTTATCTGACACACCATGTTCGATTAATGTATCTGCAATTCCGCCAATGAATATTCTAAAAATATTACCAATTCCAAAATGTACCCATACAGGTGATTCCTTAGTATCAGCGGCTACCTTTTCAACATCATATGATGGAAGGTTAATTCCAGCCTGCTCCCATGCTTCTTTATTCTTAATTCCTTCAATTGAAAGTTTCATATTATTCTCCTTATAAAATTACTTAGATGATTTATCAATAGCTTCCCATAAGCCGTTTAAGTAAGTTGCACCTAACGCTCTGTCATAAAGACCATACCCCGGCATAGCAACCTCGTCCCATATCATACGGCCGTGGTCAGGTCTTATAACTCCATCAAAGCCTGTATCATATAAAGTCTTCATAATCTTGTACATATCAATTGAACCATCTGATGATAAATGCGCAGCTTCCTCAAAATCTCTTGGTGAATTGTACTTAAGATTTCTTACATGTGCAAATGGTATTCTGCCTCTGCATGCTTTAATAATCTCACAAAGATCATTATTCTGGTTAGAACCAAATGAACCTGTACAAAGTGTAATTCCATTGTATGGCTTATCTACCGCATCAAGAAGTCTTGTAACTGAATCCTTGCCTGTCATAATTCTTGGAAGTCCGAAGATTGGCCACGCCGGATCATCAGGATGAATACCCATCTTAATATCGTACTTCTCACATACAGGTCCGATAGCTTCAAGAAAATATATAAGATTGTTAAATAACTTCTCAGCATCAACATCGCTATACATCTCAAAGAGTTCTTTTAATCTGTCTAATCTTTCAGGTTCCCAGCCAGGCATTACAAAACCATTAGACATCTTCTCAACTGACTCCTTCATATGTTCAGGGTCTATCATATCTACTGTATCCTGATTATAAGCTAACACAGTAGAACCATCAGGTCTTACTCTTGCAAGCTCTGAACGTGTCCAGTCAAATACAGGCATAAAATTATAACATACCATATGGATATCAGCTTCACCAAGAGCCTGTAATGTCTTGATATAATTGTCAATATGCTCATCTCTTTTTGCTGTACCAATCTTAATATCATCTGATACATTAACAGATTCAATACCGGCAATTCCAAGTCCTGCATCACTTACAACCTTCTTCAGTTCTGCAATCTCTTCTGGAAGCCAGAGCTCTCCTGCCTGCTTTCCAAAAAGCGTTGTAATAACATTCTTAACTCCCGGAATCTGTCTAATCTGCTTAAGTGTTACACTGTCATATCCCGGTCCATACCATCTTAATGTCATATCCATAATAAAAATCCTCCTTAAACTAATAACATATGAATATCTCATGTATTATCTTATTCTTAATATTAATTGTGTACTGACAGCCTTAATGTTATGTGTACCTGAGTACAAAAAGCTGTCTTAAATATGTCAGAGCCATATTTATTTGTTTTGTTGTTATTATACTAACATGTTAGTACTGACATGTCAATATATTCTTTTAGTTTATTTAATGATTTTTATTATTAAAAGTGACATGTTAGCTTGTTAATTTTAAAAATCAGCGTAAGTAAGTCACCCAGTTACAATACCAGACCTTACAGACCTGATAAAGTCCTCATTACAAGGTCTACATCTTTATTTTCCAGCTCCTGTATTATATGAAGATAGGTCTTTTGTGTCGTAGTCATGCTCGCATGCCCTAATCTTCTTGCAACACTTGCAATTGATACGCCGGCAAATAATAACAGTGATGCATGTGTATGCCTTAATCCATGAATTGAGATAACCGGAATCCCACATGCCTTACAATGTCTTGTAAGCACATCATTAACAGTTGAATTATATATCTTGGTATCTCCGACAAATATCGGCTTATCCTGCGGCATATTTTTAACCAGTTCAGAAAATTTTACAACAACCTGCCAGTCTATCTGAATCTTTCTTACCGACGATTTGTTCTTAGTTTGGAAGATATCCTCCATCCCCCTTATAATCCCATGTCTTACTTACAGATAATGTCTGTCTTGAAAAATCAAAATCCGCCGGCGTAACCGCAAGAGCCTCAGAAAATCTCATTCCCGTCTTAGCAACTAAGAGAATAAACCAGTCCCAGTTGACCTCTTCTTTTATATCAAGATGCGCAATCAGTGTATGCAGTTCAAACTGATTAAGATATTTAATCTTCTTGGCGCGTGGTGTTTTCCCTTTAATAATTGCCTTTCTTGTCGGGTCTCTTTCTATAAGCCCGTCATCAACCGCATCCAGTATCGCACCTTTAAGCTGATGATGAAAATCAAGAGTTGTCTGCCTTTCATGCTCTTTGGCATAATCATTAAGAAGCTGCTGGTATGCCGTCCTCGTAAGATTCTCCATCGTAAGCTCCGGTGCCAGCTTCTCAACCCATTTGTGCGACATATTGTACTTTGCCATCGTTGAATCTCTTATAGCATCTTTTTTATATACTTCAATCCATTGCCTGTAATAATCACAAAAAAGCTGTTTACTGTTCATATCATTACGCATAAGCGCCTCCTTTTCAATCATTACTTACGCTGATATGTCTAACTATTAATACTAATTATTGACAAGTGGTTTTATCTCTTTTTCAAGTACTTTCTTTAATTCTGTAAATAGCATATTATAATATTTAAACTTTGGAATTGCTCTTTCCTGTGCCGCCTTATAACTCGTAAAATCCGCCGTTATCTTAATAGCATTTTCATTAGGAATCTTACCATTTCTATAATTCATCGCCGCATACATAATATCATCTCTTGACACATACCATGTCATACAAAAATCCGCTACTACTTTTTCAATACATTCCTGTTTCATATTTTCTACTATATTAAGAATAGACCTGCCCTTATATTTATTTTCATCATGTTCTATTTCATTAACAAGAGCTGTCATAATATCCGCAACCTTAGGATTATCTTTTCTTATCTCTTCTATATATCTTTTAACTTCATCAATCTGTTTCTGCCTCTGCTGTGGTGTAACATCTTCTGATTCACTATCACCCGACACAATATTCTGAATCAGATTAATTATATATTCATAATCTATCTTCGTGCTGCTATACGCCATAAGCTCATAATCATCAGGAACATCTTCATTCTCCTGCTCATTATGCTGATTATCTTCTTTTTGTCTAAGCTCCTCTTTCACATTTATATAATGTCCTGCATATGCTTCATATTCTTCCTCAGAAAATTTATATTCTGAAAGCATCTCATCATTATATTGTGTAAATGATTTTAACTGTGCAAACAGCCTGTCAAACTCCTGAAAAATATGTAAAAATATGCGTTTTTCCTTATCAGACATTGAAGTAACCTCTTCCGGTACAGCCGCAACAGCCCTTAATGCATGTAATGATTTACAAAATGCCTGTTCTACCTTTTCCCACTCTGCAACAATAGCCGTCTGCGTACTTCCGGCAGAATATAATCTTACCGCACTATCTACACATTCTTTAAAATACTTTGGTGCCTGAAATGTAACTATCTGACCATACGCTTTATTCTTATCATAGATACGGTTGGTTCTTGAAAATGCCTGTATAAGGTCATGTGGTCCCATCGGCTGTCTGTCGATAAATATTGTCGAAAGACATGGTGCATCAAATCCTGTTAAAAGCCTGTCAACTACAATAACAATATCCAGCTGTTCATCTCTGCTTTTAAATTTTGTATCCTTTCTTGCAAGACGCTTATTAAGATTAGCATTGTAGCCTTGTATCTGTGAGGTATCGTACTTTGTTCCAAACATTTCATTATAATCATCTAACGACTCCTGCATCTTCTCCTGATTGACATGTGACCCCTCATCATTTTCCGTAACTGAATATGTAATTGCAAATTTAGGAAAATCTGGCAGAACCTGTTTAATCTTTTTATCAATCTGCAAATCTGTCTGACCGTCTTTTACTTTCTTTAAAAGCTCATAATACTTTTGCGCAAGCTGTATAGAACCGGTCGTTAAAAGCCCCTCATAAGTCATGCCTTTGCCATTTTGAAAACCCAGCTTATAAAATGATTTATTTAAAATGACATCTAATACATTTAACATATGCTTTTCATTATCATAAATACTGCCATCCTTTTCATTCTCCATATTCTTAGGTCCGTTATGTTCAACCTGAAATCCCAATACAGCATTATCATGTATAGCATTCTGTATAGTATATTTATGAAGACGGCTTCCATATAACTGCTCTGTGGTCCTTGGCAAATCCCCCATCTGCGGATATGGATTCTCCGCAAATCTCGGAGTTCCGGTAAATCCATACCATAATGAATTTCCAAAGAATCTCTCAATAATTCTTTTAGTTGCCGGCGTAACTGCCCTGTGACACTCATCCACTACAAATGCAATTTTTAATTTTCTAAGCTTATCATAATCATAAGTTCCCTCTGTTAGCTTTTTTGTGACAAGTATCTGAAGCTTCTGTATGGTGGTAACTATCACCTGGCGGTCTGAGGATTTTAACTTCTTTCTAAGGTCACCTACATTATCAGTCTCATCAACATCTATCAGATCATTATTTGCATATGCCTGAAATGCCAGTGTCGTCTGCGTATCAAGGTCTTTCCTGTCAATAAGAAATATAGTCTTATCAATTGCCGGAATATCCATAAGAAGATTTCTTGTAGCCTTATAAGATGTAAGAGTTTTTCCTGAACCTGTAGTATGCCATACATAGCCGGAAATACCACGTTTATAAGCCTCTCGTATAGCTTCAATCGCATGAATCTGATATGGCCTTAATAAAATCAGTCTCTTAGCGTCCTCATCAAGCACAGTATATCTTGCTATCATTTCATGTGCCTGTGGAATACGAAGAACACTTTTTGCAAAATCAATATAATCTGCTACAGGATTATTTTCTTTATCAAGCCACCCACTTATAAATTTAGGATTAAGCTCTGTGTCTGATGCTGCCGAGAAATATTTTGTATTGACACCATTACTTACAACAAACATCTGGACTGCAGAAAATATACCTGTAAACTTACCCTCACCTATATATTTTTTAATCTGCCAGAAGCCATCCATATAAGAATGATTCCTGTTTTTTAATTCAATATGAATCATTGGAAGTCCATTAATCATAAGCGTAACATCAAATCTTCTGTCTCTTTCACCATCATCCGTCTTTAATGCACTATACTGGTTAATAACTTCATATACACTGCTGCCACCTGCAATATGTTCATGGTTCATTACTACAAGATGTAAAAATGTGTTATCCCTCTGTACATGCACCATAACCCTTCCATTTTCACCAACAAGCCATTCTCCTGCCTTATAAAATGATGAAAACTGTAGCTGGTTCTTAACCTGTTCAAATTCCGAATCTGACAAGGGCTTACCATCTAACCTGTCCTTATTATTCTGCTCAAGAATATATCTGAAATTATCCCAAAGCTGCTCCTGTGTCTTTAAATCCTCCCTGTAAGTCCATTGCGAATCCCCATATATAAGCTGTTCTATAAGTTCTTTTTCAATCGCCGCCTCTGATTGTGCCATAATATTCTCCCTTCTGACTGTATTCTACTAATAATGAATATTTGATTTCTAACCAGCTCAAGAATGTATCATTTTAATCTGATACTTATAATTTTTTTCATGTTTATTCCCATTCTTCCTGAAATTTCATTAATAATGTAATATAATACACCACCTGCTCCTTTATCGTGAATTATATTCATAAAGATATCTTCTAAATACGCATATAATATTACAATAATACTTCTACTGGTGAAGAGTAATAGCCATACATAGAAACATTTTTCTATACAGCAAAAAGTCTCCGGTCCCATACACAATGTATGAAACCGGAGACCCGTGTTAATTGCAATTATTCACTTATATTAATATATTATTTATAAAGCTCTACTAATCTTAAAAGGTGCTCATAACGTTCTGTAGCAACTTCTTCTGACTTAGCAAAGAGTGTCTTAGCTCTTTCTGGGAATGGCTTAATAAGACGAGTATAACGAGCCTCATTATTAAGGAATTCCTGATATGAGCCATCACCTGGCTTAGATGTTAATGTGAATGGATTCTTTCCTTCCTTCTTAAGTTCTGGGTTGAATGAGAAGAGGTTCCAGTATCCAGACTTAACAGCCTTCTTCATCTCATCCTGACAATGGTTCATACCACCCTTAGCGATACCATGAAGTTCGCAAGGAGCGTAACCAATGATGAGTGATGGTCCTGGATAAGCTTCAGCTTCTGCAATAGCCTTAACAGCCTGAGCTGGATTAGCACCAAGAGCAATCTGTGCTACATATACATAACCATAGCTCATAGCGATTTCAGCAAGAGACTTCTTACCAATCTCTTTACCAGCAGCAGCGAACTGACAAACTTCACCGATGTTAGAAGCCTTAGATGCCTGTCCACCTGTATTAGAATACATTTCTGTATCGAATACCATAACATTTACATTCTCACCTGATGCAAGTACATGGTCAAGACCACCGAAACCAATATCGTAAGCCCAACCATCACCACCGAAGATCCATACAGACTTCTTAGCAAGGTAATCCTTCTTAGCAAGTACTTCTGTAGCAACCGGACATCCGGCAGCAGCAGCCTTCTCTAATTCTGGAATTAAAGCTTCAACAGCTGGTGTATTAGCCTTTGTATCTTCCTTAGTTTCCATGAACTTAGCGATTGCAGCCTTAAGTTCAGCAGATGACTTATCAGATTCAGCCATTTCCTTTAATAATTCAACAGCCTGATCTCTAAGTGTCTTCTGACCAAGGTACATACCAAAGCCGTGTTCTGCATTATCTTCAAATAATGAGTTAGCCCATGCTGGTCCCTTCTTAGAATCCTTATTAACTGTATATGGTGATGTAGCAGCAGGACCACCCCAGATTGAAGAACAACCTGTTGCGTTAGAGATGTACATATGCTCACCAAATAACTGTGTAATTAATCTTGCATAAGATGTTTCTGCACAACCTGCACAGCTTCCTGAGAACTCAAGGAGTGGCTGGTTATACTGTGAACCGATTGGTGTTGTATCTGTAAATACAGGCTTGATTTCCTTCTTGCCTACATTTTCAACTAAGTAATTGAATACTGGCTGTTCGTCTGCCTGTGATTCCTGTGGAACCATCTTTAATGCACCCTTAGCAGCAGCAGGACATACAGTTACACATTCGCCACATCCCATACAATCTAATGGAGATACGCTCATTGTGAACTTCATTCCTTCTGCAACAGCATGCTTAGAATCAGCAAGCTTAATCTGTGAAGGTGCTGCACTTACTTCACCGGCATCTAAGATAAATGGACGGATTGTTGCATGTGAACAGACAAATGCACAGCTATTACACTGAACACAGCTTGTTGGATCCCATTCTGGAACCATAACTGCTGTTCCTCTCTTCTCATATGCAGATGCACCTGTTTCAAACTGACCATCAGCAATATCCTTAAATGCAGATACTGGAAGGCTGTCACCATCCATTAATCCGATAGGATCAAGGAGTTCGTTAACCATCTTAACTGTAGCAGGACGACCTGAACGCTCAACAACCTTCTTCTCATCTGTTGCTGTAGCCCAGTCAGCAGGAACTTCAACCTTATGTACTGCATCTACACCGGCATCAATAGCCTTGTAGTTCATCTCTACGACTGCATCACCCTTCTTGCTGTATGACTTCTTAGCAGCTGCCTTCATATATTCAACAGCCTTGTCAATAGGCATTACATTAGCAAGTTTGAAGAATGCTGACTGTAAGATAGTATTAGTTCTCTTACCCATACCAATCTCGATAGCCTTGTCAATAGCATTGATTGTATATAACTGAATGTTATTCTTAGCAATGTACTGCTTAGCTTCTGCTGGCATATGTTCATTTAATTCTTCATCAGACCACTGACAGTTAATCATAAAGATTCCGCCTGGCTTAACATCCTGAACCATCTTATAACCCTTAATAACATATGAAGGATTATGACATGCTACGAAGTCAGCCTGATTGATGTAGTATGGACTCTTAATTGGGTTATCACCAAAACGAAGATGAGATATTGTAATACCACCTGTCTTCTTTGAGTCATACTGGAAGTATGCCTGAATATACTTATCTGTATGATCACCGATAATCTTAGTAGAGTTCTTGTTAGCACCTACTGTACCATCACCACCAAGACCCCAGAACTTACATTCAACTGTTCCCTTAGCTGATGTAATAGGAGCTGGCTTAACTTCTGGTAAGCTTAAGTTAGTAACATCATCGACGATACCAATTGTGAATCTTGACTTAGGATCATCCTTTTCAAGTTCCTTATAAATAGCAAATACTGATGAAGGTGGTGTATCCTTAGAACCAAGACCGTAACGTCCACCTGTAAGAATAACATCATTCATCTTAGCTTCACGAAGTGTTGTAGCAACATCAAGGTAAAGTGGCTCACCTAATGAACCAGGTTCCTTAGTTCTGTCAAGTACAGCAATCTTCTTAGCTGTCTTAGGAAGAACCTTAAGAAGTGCTGATGATACCCAAGGACGATAAAGTCTTACTTTTACAAGACCAACCTTCTCACCCTTAGCTGTTAAGTAATCAATAACCTCTTCTGCAACGTCACAGATAGAACCCATTGCAATGATTACTCTGTCTGCATCTTCTGCACCATAGTAGTTAAATAAATCATAATCTGTACCAAGCTTTTCGTTAACCTTCTTCATGTACTTTTCAACTACTGCTGGAAGGTTATCATATGCTGAGTTACATGCCTCACGATGCTGGAAGAATACATCACCATTCTCGTGAGAACCACGCATAGCTGGATGTTCCGGATTAAGTGCATGCTCTCTGAATGCCTTAACTGCATCCATGTTGCACATTTCCTTAAGATCTTCATAATCCCACTTTTCAATCTTCTGAATCTCGTGAGATGTACGGAAACCATCAAAGAAGTTAATAAATGGAACCTTTCCTTCGATAGCTGCAAGATGAGCTACAGGACTTAAATCCATAACTTCCTGTGGATTAGTTTCAGCAAGCATAGCAAAACCTGTCTGACGACAAGCATATACGTCACTGTGGTCACCAAAGATGTTAAGTGACTGTGTAGCAACTGTACGAGCTGATACATCGAATACACAAGGAAGCTGTTCAGCAGCAATCTTGTACATGTTAGGAATCATAAGAAGAAGTCCCTGTGAAGCTGTAAATGTAGTTGTAAGAGCACCGGCTGCTAATGAACCATGCACTGTACCTGCTGCACCTGCTTCAGACTGCATTTCTGTTACCTTTACCGTATTTCCGAAAATATTCTTTCTTCCGGCTGCAGACCACTGATCAACAACGTCTGCCATTGGGCTGGAAGGTGTGATAGGATAGATACCTGCAACTTCTGTATACGCATACGCTACATGAGCTGCGGCTGTATTACCATCCATAGACTGTTTTTCTCTAGCCATTTTAATTATTCCTCCTTAAGCAATATTGTGGTCACATTAGTTCCCATTACTAATATTTTAATCTTAATCACGACAAAAGTAAAGTTATTATTACAAATTACTCATTAAAATACATAAATATTTTATTAAATATTGTATATTTTTGGCAATATTTTACCATTTGTTAAGTTTTGGTATTTTTACAAACAATTTGATATTATTTCCACTATATTATTATCTATCCAACCCTTTCGTGCCATATCTTTAAGTATATCACATGCTTTTTCATGGCTCATCCCATCCTTATATGGTCTTTTTTCCGTAAGTGCCTGATATATATCAACACACGCCATCAGGCGCTCATTTGTATTAAGCTCAGATGCATTTTTTCCAAAAGGATAACCGCTTCCATCCAGTTTTTCATGGTGGAACGCCGCCCAGTCTCTTATATCTTCAAAATCTTTTACCTGCGATAATATATAATATGTGGCCTCAGCATGATTTTTCATCTGGGAAAATTCATCCTCAGTAAGACGTCCCGGCTTTTCGAGAATGTCAGTATCAATCACTATTTTCCCTATATCATGCAATGCCCCTGCAAGATACATCTTACACACTGTTTCCTCATCATATCCCATATGCTTGGAATAAAATGCAGCGCTTTTTGCAACTCCCAGTGAATGTCTGCCGGTAAACTCAGATTTATAGTCGATAATCTTTGCAAACAAATCTGCAATATCCATACACACATCTTTATCATAGTCCTGCTGTTTATCTGGAATCTTCCTCCATAACAGCTTTTCAAAATCGTTATTTCCCATTACTATAAAGTTGTCCTTTGTAAATGTTTTAAAGAACAGCTCACAACATTCATCATCAAACATAGTTCCTTTATTTTGCAATATATATGCATGTGCTTTTTCCCATGTTTGATAATTAATCTTTTCTGTCCTGCAGAATATATCAACAATATCACACATATGAATTATCCTTGCAAAAAAAGGTATCTCATTCCATTTCTTAGAAAACGGACCTGAACCCTCTGCATTTTCGTGATGATACAATATAACGCCGCTCATATCTGTATTAAACGGATATTTCTTAAGATTATTCTCACCATAGTAACAATGAATACCTAATTGCCCTGTTGTTATTGTATTTATGGTATTGTCATCCACATAATTGTGAAATTCTTCACTAATGTACTGTGTCAGTGCGTTATCGTGCAATAATGCACAGGCTGCAAGATCCTGTAATTCATCATCAGATACACCAGCCTGTTCTGCCATACACACGCTCATATAAGCCACTCTTTTTGAATGTCCCGTAGTAACCTTAACAAGCTGGGCTTCTACACAGTCAAGGGCATATGAACATGCACCCAGCAAACCTATAATATCTAATCTCATACTAATCCCCATTCCGCAGGCATTTTCTAATACTAGAGGAATCGCAGACCAAATGTCAGATTTTGTTCTGCGATAATTGCCATTTGTGCGCCTGCGGCACAAATAGCTGTTTCATTTATTAACTTGTGAAAAAAGCTACGTCGCCACACCATGCATAGTGATTTTTGAAATACAGCAAAGGGCAGGCTGTGGCTGATATGTAAAACTAATATCCTACCGGTTCGTCCACATCTCAAAGGTATTTGAAATGTAGCGTGGAAGTGGCGGATTGCATTGGAAATTCCCAATACAATCCGCCACTTCCAAACTACATCCCCTGTTTCAACAACTCGCAGGTTATTCAACAGCTCTATACACCATCTTAAAACTACCAGATATTCATTATATCTTTGAATTTTCTGACATTTTCCTGTGGCGAACCGGCAAATATTGCAGAACCCGCTACTATTACATTAGCACCTGCTTCAAGAACACTTGCAAGATTATCCTGCTTAATGCCACCATCTACTTCGATATCCAGATTAAGATTCATCTCCGTAACAAGACGTCTAAGTTCCTTAATCTTATCAATAGACTCTGTAATAAACTTCTGTCCGCCAAAACCCGGATTAACACTCATTACAAGCGCCATATCAACTTTGGAAAGATATGCTTTGATTGCTGATACAGGTGTATCAGGATTAAGGGTTATGCCCGCCTTTACACCAGCTGCGTGTATTTTATCTATTGTAGCACTTACATCCGCACACGCCTCTACATGAACCGTGATAATATCAGCTCCAGCCTTAACAAATTCATCAATATATCTTATTGGCTCATTTATCATAAGATGCACGTCAAAAACTCTCTTTGTCAGAGGTCTTATGGACTTAATAACAGGCATGCCAAGTGAAATACTGGGTACAAACATTCCATCCATAACATCTATATGGATATATTCAGCCCCTGCCTTATCTATTTCTATAATCTGCTCTCCGAGTCTGCTAAAATCAGCCGACAATATTGATGGTGATAAAATATTCATTGGTTTTCTCCATTTCTTTATAAGATAATCACAATAAGATAATCATATTATCAGATATATTTTTACTTATATCTTTTCTGTTCTTTTAACTCATTGTATATGTTTACATAACTGTCATATCTTTTTTTGTTGATATGCCTGTCTGCAACTGCTGCCTTTACACTGCAATCAGGTTCATTTACATGAACACATCCGTTAAATCTGCATGTGCCCTCATATTGATCAAATTCAGGAAAATATAATCTTATATCTTCCTTTTCCATTGTTGGAATATTAAGTGATGTAAATCCCGGTGTATCCATAATATAGGTGTCATTTTCCACATTAAATATCTCGGAATGTCTTGTTGTATGTCTTCCTCTGCCGATTCTGCTTACTCCTCCTGTCTCCATCTTAGCCTCTGGAAGAATAAGATTGGTAAGTGATGACTTTCCAACACCTGACGGTCCTGCAAGAACGGTTGTCTTATGCTTAAGAAGCTCTTTTACAACATCCATTCCATATCCTGTAAATGTACTTGTAAATATTACCTTACATCCGCATCCACTATATATGTCTTCAAGCTCTTTTTGCTCTTCCTCACTTACCATATCACATTTATTGAAACATATAACCGTCGGTACATCCTGATAATCCATCATAACAAGGAACTTATCCAGCAGATTAAAATTAGGCTGTGGATTGGCAGCCGCAAATATTATCATAGACTGATCTATATTTGCAGATGCCGGTCTTATAAGCTCATTCTTTCTTGTTAAAATATCTACAATATTACCTTTTTCTTTATCCGCATCTAATATTTCAATATCAACATTATCTCCGACAAGCGGCTTGATTTTTCTATTTCTGAATATTCCCTTTGCTTTACATTCATATATTACATTATCCTGTGCATGAACATAATAAAATCCTGCAATACCTTTTATAATCTTTCCCTGCATTATAATCTTTAATCTTTCTGTAATTACATTTTATAAAATCAGCTCATATTAATTACTCTATAACGGCTATAATCTGGTGAACTCCCCATTGTCTTAAGCCAATGGGCTTCCTGCTTCATCGACCTCGTGTCTCCGCTCC
>ERZ780148.700-NODE-700-length-26348-cov-11.256951_pt1 | contig 26348 bp, 28 predicted proteins | sample MGYA00510984_ERZ780148 | MGnify/ENA primary metagenome ERZ780148 (study PRJEB29588, sample SAMEA2160902) | human gut metagenome | biome: human gut; feature: human-associated habitat; material: faeces | place: Denmark | collected 2008/2010 ...
ATAAAAATAAGATAGAATATTATTATAATTATGTAAAGAATTATTTAAGTGAGGTTATTAATGGAAAGATATAAAGAAATAGAAAGAAGTATTATAAAAAAGTATAGAAAAGAAATATGGGCTAAATTTGTTAAAGCTGTTAAAGATTATAAACTAATTAATGAAAATGATAAAGTTATGGTTTGTATTTCAGGCGGTAAAGATTCTTTTTTGCTTGCTAAATGTGTTGAGGAATTACAAAAACATGGTGGTATTCCTTTTGAAGCATATTATGTATGTATGAATCCAGGTTATAATGAAGCAAATAAAAAAAAGATACTAGAAAATGCTAAAATACTTAATATTAACTTAGAGATGTTTGATAGTGATATATTTGAAGTTGCTAATAGTTTAAATGAAAAAAGCCCTTGTTATATGTGTGCTCGCATGAGAAGAGGTCATTTATATAATAAAGCAAAAGAATTAGGATGTAATAAAATAGCTTTGGGGCATCATTTTGATGATGTAATAGAAACGACATTACTTTCAATGTTTTATGGTAGTGAAGTTAAAACTATGCTTCCAAAACTTCATAGTGAAAACTTTGAAAATCTAGAACTTATTAGACCGCTTTATTTGGTAAAAGAAAATAATATTTTAGCTTGGGTAAAGTATAATAATCTAGAATTTATTAATTGTGCATGTAAGTTTACAGAAAGAGTTAGTTTGAGTGATGAATCTGTAAGTAAAAGAAAAGAAATGAAAGAGTTGATAAAACATTTGCGGGAATTAAATCCTGATATTGATTATAATATATTTAAATCTTTAGATAATATTAATCTAAATTGTGTATTAGGTACTAAAAAGAATGGGGTTTATAAAAGCTTTATGGATGAATATGATAAATAAAAAAGTTAGAAGATGAGAATTTCACTTCTAATTTTTTTTGTACATATCAACTCTTTTAGGTAATTTCTTTGCTTTTTTAGCAGTTTCTTCATCAAATAATAATAAAGGCTTAATGTTAAAAGCTTTTGCGATACAATCAATGTTTTTACATGTCAAATTTGCATCTCCATTTTCTATCGTACTTATATATGCCATTTTAAATTTTGTTTTATTTGCAAATTGTTCTTGTGTAATTTTATTTTGATATCTAAACCATTTAGTATTTAATCCTACTATTTCCATTGAAGACATTTTATCACTTCCTTTTTATAATATGTCTTGTTAAGATAAAAGTTATAATATAATTATTATAAAAGTAAAAGATAAATAACTTAACACCACTATAACTTATTAAGATATATCTTAATAAAATGTTTACTTTTCTTGAAATAAATGTTATTATTTAATAGAGGTAAGGAGTTAGGATTTTATGAAAAATAAAAATTATTGTGAAAATTGTGGTGCTGAAATTAGTGAAGGTAATGATTTTTGTTCAAATTGTTATACTAAAATAGATAAAGTTGAAAATTCTAAATTGACTAAAGTGACATTAATTATTAAATGCATATTTAATGCAATAAGATATGTACTAGGAGTTATAATTATTGCAATAGGGGTTGAATTTTTGCCGAATATTTTAAGAATTTTATTAGGGATAAGTTTGCTTCCCATAACATATAGAATTCTTTTTGAAAATTTTGAAAAAATAAGAAATGGTATTCTTCCAAAGATTTTACCTATTATTTTTCCTGTAATTATAATTTGCTTAATTGTTGTACCGGATGATAGCGTAAATAATAATAACGATAAGCCTTTAACTTATGAAGAAATTGTTCTAGATGAAATAAAAAAAATAGATAGTGCTGTTCATTTAGTTTCTTGCGAACATAATGAAAAAAATAATAAATTGAATTTAAAATTTCAAAAAAAAATATTAGATGATGATATTTATACTTGTGCAGTAAGTTCTGATAATTTTATAAGTAAATTATTAGGTATAGCTATAATTAGCGATGTTGAATTTGAATGTTTATATGCTGGAAAGACATCAAATTATGTAAGATACGATGAATTATATAATATATTTGATTTGGAAGCTAAGTATTTTGATGCTGATAATAATATGTTATCTACAAGTTTTGAAGAGTTAGAAAAACAACATATTAATGATTACAAAAAATCATGTAAAAATTATAACTATAAAGATGTTTTAAGAACCCCGAATGATTACATAAATAAACATGCTTATTGGTTTGGTGAAATAGTTCAGGTAGTAGAGAAATCAGAAAATTATTCGATTTTTAGGGTATATGTTAATTGTGAAAAATATTATTATATTGATGGATATAGTTGTTCGGATGCAATATATGTTGTTTATCGTGGTAGTGAAAGCTTTATTGAGGATGATATGATAAAAATGTGGGGTACTTTGAATGGAAATGTTACTTATGAAACTAAATGGGGAAATTATTTAACGATTCCAAAGTTTTATGCCGAATACATGGAGCTAACGTAAAGGTTAAAAGGATGTGTTGTTTTTATGGAAAAAAGATATAAATTTTGTAAAAAATGTGGAGAAGAAATGCCTAAAAATAAAATTTGTTGTTTTAATTGTCATCATATCAATTTTAATTCAAATTTGATTATAATTATCGTTATAATAATGTCAGTGTGGTTATTAATAAATTTAACTGATGGTTTTAAACTCCCGGAAATTAACATGGATAGTATAGATGAATATTATGATCAATTATATGGAACAAATAAAGCTGATGATGTTTTAAATAGTGAAATTGATAAAGAGAATAATGACTTAGATAGCAATAATACAAATGACAATAGTAATGTTTCTAATGGCGATATTAATAATAGCACTATAAAAAATTCAAATGATAATAAACAATCTGTTAATAATTACCATAATCAAGATAAAACCAATGATGATTTAAAAAGCAATGAAAATGATATTGATAATAATTCAAATATAAGTGTTAGTAAGCAAAATGCTTTAAAGGTGGCAAAATCTTATTTGTATATTGGGGGATTCTCTAAAAGTGGTTTGATAAAACAATTAGAATATGAAAAGTTCATTAATGATGATGCAGTGTATGCCGTTGATAATTGTGGAGCAAATTGGAAGGAGGAAGCTTTAAAAGCAGCAAAATCTTATTTAGATCTTATGGCTTTTTCTTATATTGGTCTACAAAAACAATTAAAGCATGAAGAATTTACATCCGATGAAATAAAATATGCAGTTGATAATTGCGGAGCAGACTGGAATGAACAAGCATTTAAAAGTGCAAAGTCTTATTTGGAAGTGTCAGGTTTTTCGAAGGAAGGACTTATAAAGCAATTAGAGTATGAAGGTTTTACTCATGAAGAAGCAGTTTATGGTGTTACTCAAACTGGACTATAAAATAAAATTATATTTAAATGCAGATAATTAATATTAGTTATCTGCATTTATATTTGTTTAAATTTAATATTTTTTGAAATTAAAATAAAATTGTAGCATAAGTATTTAATATGAAGAAATATTATATTGGAGTATTTTCCGTTTTTTTAGCGTTATTTTTAGTTCTGTTTAGTTATCCGGTTAGGGCTGACTTACCTTTGCAAGGAAAAGTTTTGGCAATTGATTGTGGTCATGGTGGTTTGGACCCAGGCTCTTTATATAATGATATTTATGAAAAAGATATTACTTTATCTATTGGAAAATATCTAGAAGAATATTTAAGTGAAATGGGAGCAACAGTTATTATGACTAGAACTAGTGATAGTGATTTAAGTAATGGTGTTAAGAACCATCGTAAGAAAGCAGATTTTGATGAAAGAATTAAAATTATTAATCAAAAAATTGTGGATATGTATGTATCTATTCACTTAAATTATCTTACAGATACAAGGTATTATGGTGCTCAAGTTTTTTATAATAAAAATAATGAAGAATTAGCTAAGTCTATACAAGAATATTTGAATAAAAATACTAATACAGATAGAGAAGTTAAAAGGATTCCTACATCTACTTATATGTATGATAAATTAAATACAAATGGAGTTTTAGTAGAATGTGGTTTTTTATCTAATGCAACTGAAAGAAGTAAATTAGTTACAAAAGAATATCAAAGTAAATTTGCAAAAATATTAGCGCAAGCAATAAGTCATTATTATAATTAATTTTATTAATTTCACTTTTTTTTCACAAGTTTTTTACATTAAAACCATTATTTTGCTATATATTTATTAAGTCAGTTGTGGTATAATGTTTAAAGTAAAGGCGGTATAGTGTGAAATCGAAAACATTTAAAACATTAGATGAACAAATTGACATACTTACAAAAAAAGGGTTAGTAGTAGAAGATATTGAAGCTGCTAAAACTATTTTGTTGCGTGAAAACTACTTTTTCTTAAGTGGATATCGTCATTTATTTATGAAGCCTGATGATAATAAAACTTATCTAGAAGGTACAACATTTAATGAATTATATTCAATGTTTCTTTTTGATAGACAAATAAGAAATATAATTTTTAAAAATATTTTGATTGTTGAAAATAATTTAAAAAGTATATTAGCTTATATAATGAGTAAGAATCATGGATTTAAAGAAAATAATTATTTAAATCCCAATAACTTTGTTAAAGATTCAAGAAGAAATAGACAGATTAATGATTTAATTAGAAAGATGAAAAGACAGATAAGTGTTAATGGTAAACAACATACAGCAACAGCGCATTACATCATAAATTATGGTTATATTCCTCTTTGGGTTGTTGTAAAAGTTTTATCATTTGGAATAGTTGGAGAATTATATACAGTACTTCAATATCAAGATCAAAAAGAAATTGCTGATGTTTTTGGGGTTAGTATTGATAGTATGGTTGATTATTTACCAATTGTTGCTAATTATCGTAATTTATGTGCTCATGAAGATATTTGTTATATTAATAGAACTCAAAAAGCTATTGATGATACAAAATTTCATAGATTATTGTATATTCCAAAGATAAGTGAGGAATATATATATGGAAAGAATGATTTATTTGCATTAATAATTATTTTAAAACAGTTATTAGAAGAAGATAATTTTAATTTGTTTATTAATGAGATAAGTTATGAATTAGATAGATTGTCTGGTAAGCTTAAAGTTATTAAAATAGAAAAAGTATTGCATGAAATGGGATTCCCAAATAATTATAAAGAAATAGTGAGGTTAGAAAAATGAGTGAAGAACAAAATAAACAAAGAAGAAGTTTGGTAAATTATTTAATAGTATTTTTTGTAGGGTGTTTAGCAATGTATGCAGTTGTATATTTCTTTCCAACAAGTATTACTGAATCAGTAACTAAGTTAGAAAAAAATGTAACAGTAACTGATTCAGGTATTGCTGATGCAGTTGAAAAAGTATATAATGCAGTAGTTATTGTTTCAACTTATAAAGATGATACTTATATTGCATCAGGAACAGGTTTTGTTTATAAAAAGGATGGTAATAAATATTATATTTTAACAAATCATCATGTTATAGATGGTGGTAATAAAGTAACTGTTACATTTACTGATGAAAAAGTCGTAGAAACTAAGGTTGTTGGTTCTGATCAATATGCTGATATTGCAGTTTTATCAATTGAATCTAAAGATGAATTAACTGTAGCTTCTTTAGGTAAAAATGATAATTCTAGAGTTGGTGATACTACTTTTGCTGTAGGAGCTCCTTTAGATAGTGCTTATTCATGGACAGTAACGAGAGGTATTTTATCTGGTAAAGATAGATTAGTTGAAGTATCTTTAAATAATTCCAAAAATAATGATTACATAATGAAAGTTTTACAAACTGATGCAGCGATTAACTCTGGTAATAGTGGTGGTCCTTTATGTAATAGTAATGGAGAAGTTATTGGAATTACATCACTTAAACTAGTAAGTAGTGGTGTTGAAGGAATGGGTTTTGCAATTCCTATTGAAGATGCTACATCAAAAGCAGAACAAATAATTAAAGGTGAATCTATTGAATATCCATATATTGGTGTATCAATGTATGATGTAAATAAATATTATAATTCTTATCAATATGGGTCTTTAATTCAATCTTCTGGTGTTACAAGTGGAGTAATTGTAAATAGTGTTGAAAAGGGTAGCCCAGCTGCAAAAGGTAAAATAGAAGCTAATGATATAATTACTAAAATAGATGGTAAAGAAGTAAAAAATATTGCATATCTAAGATATTATCTATATCAATACAAAGTTGGCGATACAATTAAAGTTACAGTAATAAGAAATGGTAAGACTAAAGAACTTAATGTTACTTTAGCATCAAGTAAGCAAACAACATAGTTTGCTTATTTAAGTTGGAGGGTCTATGAAATTAAAACGATTATTAGCATATATTATTGATATTTTAATAGTGGGATTTGTAGCATCTGCACTAGCTAACATTGATATACTAAATCCCTATCTAGATAATTATTTGGAATCTTATGAAAGTTTTAATGAAACATTAGAGGATATAAATGAAGAAAATGTTCTGGATATGTTTTCTAGTGATGAGTTTGTTATTCAATATCAAGATACATTGAAATATAGTGCATATTCAACAGGTATTAGTTTAGTTTGTTATTTATTGTATTTTATAGGATTTCAAAAATGGAATAAGAATCAAACTATAGGTAAGAAATTGATGAATTTGAAAGTAGTTAACAAAAATAAAAAAGATGATGTAAAAGTATGGCAATATTTAGTTAGAACATTAGTTGTTTATAATTTGCTTTTTAGTACTTTAACTGTTTGTTTAGCATTGTGTTTTGATACAAAATTATTCTTTACATTATCTATGATTGTTAGTATAATTGGTTATGTTATTACTTATTTTGGTTATGGAATGATTTTATTTAGAAAAGATGGAAAAGGATTACATGATTTAATAAGTGGTACGGAAGTAATGGAGGTAAAAAATGTCATTAATTAAAGTAAGAGAATATTTAAAAAAATATGGAAAAGATGGAGAAATAGTAGAATTTGATGAATCAAGTGCAACTGTAGCAGAAGCTGCGCAAGCAATTGGTTGTGGAGAAGCCGATATAGCTAAAACATTATCATTCAAAGTTGATGGTAAACCTATTTTAATTGTTATGGCTGGGGATAAAAGATGTGATAACCATAAATATAAAGAGTTTTTTCATGAAAAAGCTCACATGATTCCTAGAGAAGATTTGGTAGAACTTGTTGGTCATGAAGCTGGAGGAGTTTGTCCTTTTGGTGTTAATGATGGAGTTATCATTTATCTTGATGAATCTTTAAAAAAACATGAATTTGTATATCCGGCGTGTGGAAGCTCTAATAGTGCTATTAAGCTTTCTATTCAAGAATTAGAAAGGCTATCTAATTATAAAGAATGGATAGATGTAACAAATTAGAATTAGCTTTTTAAAGTTGTTTTTTTTTTAGTTTATAATTTCAATAAGTTCACCTGGAGCACAATTTAAATATTTACAAAATTCTTCAATATACTTAAATGATATAGATGATATATATCCATTTATTATTCTATTTAAATTTCTCGATGTTATGTTCATTTTTTTGACATAGCCAATATTTTGTTTTGCTATTTTCTGTAACTTATGCCTCTGGAGATGGAACATTGAATTCACCAATTAGGATAAATTAATAAAAAAACCAGCAACTTATGCGTTTGCTGGTTTTAATCTTGCTCTTGCTTTTCCTAAATCTTCGATTGGTGTTTTAGCTGTGTAATCAACTTTGAAGGTATCTAGAACATATCTAAATCTGAATTTAAGTTCATTTACCATGTTTTCATAAATAGCTATTGCATCATCGAATTTTTTTAGTTTAATGGCATCTGTGCATGGAATAATAAATCTGTCCATAAGCATAATTGCATCAATTGCTGGGCAATTAGCTAATTCCATACTTAATACTGGTCCAATTTGATCATATTCTTGAAGTAATCTAACACCTGCTGGAAAACTTTTTAAATAAAGTTCTCTAAAATTTCTTAAAATTACTAAGTATTCACAATTGTCTCTGTATCCTAGAGATTGACAAATAATTGTTGTTATAAAACATCCTGCTGGTGTATAGCCATTATCTGGTTTCTTTATATATCTATTGCATGCAGCATCGCTTTTTTCTTTGTATTTGCAATTTTCAGTACAATAATATCTGTCTCCCCAGTATTCTTTTTGATTTAAATCTAAATATGCACAGTTACCACAATAATCTTTCATTATAATTTCCCCCTTTTTTGAAGTACTATCTATTATAGCCATTTTTTTGCATTTGTCAAGTATATGTTGTCTTGACAAAATTTTATAAATAGTTTAGTATTATATGGCAAGTGATAGAGTTTAGGTTTTATAAAATAAAAAAAGAAATATAATAAAAAAGAAAGGATAATTATGTCTAAGTTAATTAAAAATTTTAAGAAAAAAGATTGGTTGATAATTATAGTTAGTATTGCTTTGATAGTTATGCAGGTTTGGTTTGAATTAAAGATGCCAGACTATATGTCTAAAGTAACTATACTTGTGCAAACTGAAGGAAGTAAAATGAGTGATATCCTTAAAAATGGGGGATATATGCTTATGTGTGCTTTTGCTTCTTTAGTTGGTGCTGTTATTGTTGGTTACTTAATTGCCTTGCTTGCATCAGGTTTCTCTAGAAACCTTAGATCTAAATTGTTTAGAAAAGTTGAAGATATGTCTATGAGTGAAATTAAAGAATTTTCACCGAATAGTTTAATAACTAGAACCACTAATGATATTACACAAGTGGAAATGTTTATTGGTTTTGGTCTTCAACTTCTTATTAAGGCTCCGATTACTGCAGTGTGGGCTATTACCAAAATTTTAAATAAAAGTTGGGAATGGAGTATGGTAACTGCTGTTGCTGTAGTTATTTTGTTATTAGTTATTGGAATTTTGACAATCATTGTTATGCCTAAATTTAAGATAGTTCAAAAACTAACTGATAAATTAAATGAGGTAACTAGAGAAAATTTAATGGGCATTAGAGTAGTTAGAGCCTTTAATGCAGAAGAATACCAACAAGAAAAGTTTCAAAATGTGAATAATAGTTTAACAAACTTACAATTATTTAACCAAAAAGCAATGTCAATTATGGCGCCTGTTATGTATTTGGTTATGTATATGTTAACATTAGTTATTTATTTTATCGGTGCTTATTTAATTAAAGATGCGTTAATGGCTGATAAAATAGCATTATTTGGTGATATGGTTGTATTTTCTTCATATGCAATGCAAATAATTATGTCATTTTTAATGCTTGCAATGATATTTATGATATTACCTAGAGCTCAAGTGTCTGCCTCAAGAATAAATGAGGTATTAGATACAAGACTTAGTGTAATAGATGGTAATGTAACAAATAAAGATGAAGTTGGTACAGTTGAATTTAGAAATGTATCGTTTAAATATCCTGATGCCGAAGAGTATGTTTTAAAAAATATTTCGTTTAAAGCAAATAAAGGAGATACTGTTGCATTTATTGGATCAACTGGATCAGGTAAATCTACATTAGTTAATTTAATAGTTAGGTTTTATGATGTAACGGATGGAGAAATATTAATTGATGGAGTTAATATTAAAGATTATAAATTAGAGTATTTATATAAATTAATTGGTTATGTGCCTCAAAGGGCAGTTATGTTTAATGGAACTGTTAATAGCAATATTAATTATGGTGAAGCAATGGAAGAAATTAGCGACAAAAAGATAGTGGAAGCAGCAAGAGTTGCACAAGCTGATGAATTTATCTCTAAAATGGATGATGGATATGAATCTCATGTAGCTCAAGGTGGTACGAATGTTTCTGGGGGTCAAAAACAAAGACTTGCAATTGCACGTGCTATAGCTAAAAATCCCGAAATATATATTTTTGATGATTCATTTTCTGCTCTTGATTATAAAACTGATGCAGTACTTAGAAGTGAATTAAAAAAATATACAAAAGATGCTACGAGTTTAATTGTTGCTCAAAGAATTGGGACAATAATGAATGCTGATAAAATAATTGTTCTTGATAATGGAGAGTCTGTTGGAGTTGGTACACATAAAGAACTATTAAAAAGTTGTGAAGTTTATAAGCAAATTGCTTTATCACAACTTTCAAAGGAGGAATTAGATAATGCCAAGACCAAATAGAGATGTATCAAAAGCAAAAGATTTTAAAGGGGCAATTAAAAGATTATTAAAAGAGTTATCTGGCTTTAAAAAGTTAGTTATTATATCTTTAGTTTTAGCTGCTTTGGGGGCTATTCTTACAATTGTTACTCCGGATATATTATCTGATTTAACTGATGAAATATCTGAAGGTTTAGTATTAAATAAAGATAATTTTGAAGAATTAACTAATGAAGTAACTGGTAGTTTAAATGAAGAAAGTATAAGTAAAGTAATTGATTTTAGTGAAAAAAATATTGGAAAAGTAATGATGAGTTCAAATATTCCTAAAGAAGATTTGATGAAATTTCAAGAAACAATGACGAAGCTAAATAGTGAAACTAGCGAAAATTCATTTAAAGCAATAAGTGAAATACCTGATAGTATTTTAGATATTTTAGTTAATAATGATGAAGATGCAAAAGTATTTATAAAAAGTTTGAATGGCAATTTAGTAATACCTGAAGGTGTAGCAAGTAAATTATTTAGTGATATTGAAATTGATGGTCATGTAATAGATGCAACTGATCAAGGTAAATTTTTAGAAATTGCGAGCAATATAAACGAAGATGTAAGTGCCACAGAAATATATGGTCTTGTAGATAACATGCCTAGTTCTGTGAAGGTGGTTGTAGAACCATATATGAATATAGATAAAATTAAAAATATTGCCATTTTATTAATATGTATTTATTTAATAAGTGCCATATTTGAATATTTTGAAGCAATATTAATGACTGATGTATCAAATAATTTTGCTAGAAAACTAAGGGGTAATATATCAAGTAAGATTAATAAATTGCCTTTGAAATATTTTGATAAACATGTAATTGGAGATATATTATCGAGAGTTACAAATGATGTTGATACAATTGCTCAATCAATGAACCAATCATTATCAACTTTAGTTAGTGCTATTACTCTATTTGTAGGAACTATTATTATGATGTTTGTAACAAATAGTGTTATGGCTATTACGGCTATACTTGCAAGTTTATTTGGCTTTGTGTTTATGTCATTAGTTTTATCTAAATCGCAAAAGTATTTCGTTGCTAAACAAAATGAACTTGGAGCTTTAAATGGTCATATTGAAGAAGTTTATTCAGGATTAAATGTAGTTAAAACATATAATGGTGAAAAAATATCAAATGAAAAATTTGATGAATTAAATGATAAATTATATAAAGCAAATTGGAAGAGTGAATTTTTATCAGGATTAATGATGCCAATGATGAGTTTTATTGGTAACTTTGGTTATGTTGCAGTTTGTGTTGTTGGAGCTTTACTTGCTTTAAATGGACATATTAGTTTTGGTGTAATTGTTGCATTTATTGTTTATGTTAGATTATTTGTTTCACCGCTTTCTCAAATTGCTCAAGCGATGACTAGTCTCCAATCAACTGCTGCAGCTAGTGAAAGAGTATTTGAATTCTTAGATGAAAAAGAAATGGCTGATGAAAGTAATATTAAAACTACTTTGGATAAAGAAAAAGTAAAAGGCAATATTGAATTTAAAAATGTTGAGTTTAAATATGATGGTAATGATAAACCCACAATTAAGAACTTTAGTGCTAAAGCCAAAGCTGGTGAAAAAGTAGCAATTGTTGGGCCAACTGGTGCTGGTAAAACTACCATGGTTAATCTACTTATGAAATTCTATGATATTAATAAAGGAGAAATATTAATTGATGGTGTTTCTACGAAGGATTTAACTCGTAGTAATATTCATGATTTATTTACAATGGTTCTTCAAGATACTTGGGTATTTAATGGTTCAATTAAAGATAACATTATTTATAATACTTCAGATGTTTCAATGGAAATGGTAGAAAGTGTTTGCAAAACTGTTGGACTTGATCATTTCATTAAAACATTGCCAGATGGTTATAATACAATTCTTAACGATAATGATTCAGTGTCAGCCGGTCAAAGACAACTTCTTACAATTGCTCGTGGTATGATCCAAAATGCACCATTCTTGATTCTAGATGAGGCTACTAGTAATGTTGATACAAGAACTGAAGAATTAGTTCAAAAAGCAATGGATAAATTAACTGAAGGTAAAACATCATTTATAATTGCTCACAGATTATCCACAATAAAAAATGCTGATTTAATACTTGTTATGAATGAAGGTAATATTATTGAACAAGGTAATCATGAGGAATTAATGAAGCAAAATGGTTTTTATGCAGAACTTTACAATTCACAATTTAAGTTATAATCGATAAAAGTTTTTACGATGAGTTGTAAAAACTTTTTTTATTGCATGTTTTTGTGATATAATATGACTTAAGTTTGAGGTGATATTATGCAAAAAAGCGTACTTATTGTTGAAGATGATAATGATATATTAGAACTTCTTAAATTATATCTTGAATCTAGTAATTTTTTAGTATATGTTGCTTATGATGGAATTGATGCATTGGAATTATTAGAAAAAGAGAAAATAAATATTATAATTGCTGATATAATGATGCCAAGGATGAATGGTTATGAATTAATTAAGAGTGTTCGAGTAAATAGTAATATTCCTATTATAATAATATCTGCTAAAAATATGGATAGTGATAAAATACTTGGTCTAGATATTGGAGCTGATGCATATATTACTAAACCGTTTAATCCTTTAGAAGTGGTTGCGTATGTAAAAGCATTACTTAGAAGGTATAATGAATTTGAAAAAAGTAATAAAGAACGTGATGTAATAAAGGTGGGGGAATTATCCTTAGATTTAAATAAGTATATTCTTAAAAAGAATAACAAAGTTATTCCTTTAACATCAACTGAATTAAAAATATTAACTATGTTAATGAAGTATCCAGGTAAAATATTTACTAAAGCACAAATATATGAGGTAATAAATGGAGATTACTATGAATGTGATGATAATACAATGATGGTTCATATATCAAATATAAGAAGTAAGATAGAAGACAATCCATCAAAACCAGTTTACATTAAAACAGTTAGGGGGTTAGGTTATAAAATTGAAAACAAAGAAGAATTATAGTTTTAGTAGATATGTAATTATTCAATTTGCAATTTATACTTTAATTATATTGGGAGTTACAATTGTTACTTATTTTTTAATTAATTGGCGATTAAGCAATAGTTTTTTAGTGCTAGATGATTTTTTAGAATATAAAGATAAACTTGAGTATGAAGATTATGCGGGAATTCCTATGTCTAAATTCCCTGGGTGTGATTTTGCCGTTTATGATAATAATAATGAATTAATATATACAACTGATGGTAATACTGAAGATGCTGTGTTAGGTAGTGATTTAATATTTATAAATGATTATAGTAATGTTTATTATGATATATTTAATTATAGAAATAAAGAAAATAAAAAAGTTTATAAAATTTATGAAACAAAATATAATGATGAATTATCAGATGAAGTTGTAGTTGGAAACGTAGAACTTGATGAGAATTTGAATGTTATGGAAGGTACATTATTCAAATCTAATGATACTTTAACAGAAAGAGAACTTAATTTATTATATGGTTATTATAATGATGAACAAATAGTAGAAAAATATGAATTTACAACAAATTATGATTATGATACTGAAACGGGTAATAAAAGAACTTTATTGTTTATGTCACCGATGTTTAATTCTGATTCGTATGATGCTGCGGTTGCAAGTTCAGAAAAAATATGGTTTATTGCTATTCCTGTTTTGATTTTGCTTATTGTAATAGAAACTTACTTTTTTAATAAAAAAGTGAAGGAAAGCTTGGATGTTTTAAAAAATATTGTGTCTTCATATGAAGAAAATGGATGTTGTGAAAGATATAAAAGATTACCACGAGAATTTGAAGAAGTGGCCAGTCGTTTTGAAAGCCTTATGGAAAAGTCTAAAAAATTAGAAAGTGAAAAAATAAAAATTTATGAAGATAAACAAAAAATTATTGCTAATTTGTCTCATGATTTAAAAACTCCTTTAACTGTAATACACGGTTATTCGAAAGCATTTTTGGATAATGTTGTGCCTGAAAATAAGAAGAAGCAATATTTAGAAACCATTTATAAAAAATCTATAGTTGCAACAGATGCAATTGATTCTTTATTTATGTATGCGCATTTAAATCATCCTGAATATGGTCCTTCACTTGAAAATGTAGATATTGTTATGTATAGTAGGAATTATTTAGCTGAAAAATATAATGAGATTGAATCCAATGGAATGAAGTTAGATATAGATATAAAAATAGAAAAGTTAAATATGGATATTGATACAAAAACTTTTAGAAGAATTTATGAAAATTTAATTAATAATTCGATTAAATATAATAAGCGTGGTACAAAGATATATTTTAAAATGTGGATAGATAAAGATTTGTATATTTCTATAGGTGATAATGGTGTTGGAATAGATGAAAGTATTAAAGATAATATTTTTGAAGCTTTTGTTACTAGTAATAGTGCAAGAACTAGTGGTAATGGTACTGGATTAGGGCTTTCGATAGCTAAAAATTTAGTTGAAATTCATAATGGAGAAATAGAACTTGTTAAAAAACCAAGAAAACCTTTGAAAACGGAATTCTTAATAAAAATTAAGATTTAGTTAAGATTTTATTTATTTAGGTATTATATAATTAGTTTGAGGTTGGATATGAAAAGTGTATTAGAATATTTAGAAAATGTAAAAACAAATAATTTAGTTATTGATAAAAATGGAAGTATTACTTATCAAGAACTTTTAGTTTATGCTAAAAGAATAGGTAGTGGATTAGGAAAGTTTGTTAAAAATAATGACCCTGTTCCGGTTTATATGGAAAAAGGTATTGAAGCTTTGGAAGTTTTTATGGGAGCTTTGTATGCAGGGGGATTTTATAGTTTATTAAATGTTGAATTACCTAAGATGAGACTTGAACAGATTATTGGAGTTTTAGATGTAAATTATATTGTTACTGATAATGAACATTTAGAGGCTGCGAAAGAATTTTTTCCTGATAAAAAATTAATTTTATATGAAGAATTAATTAAAGAAGAAATTGATGAAGAATTACTTTCAAATATAAGAAGAAAAAAAGTTGATTTAGATCCAGTTTATGCTAATTTTACAAGTGGTTCTACAGGTGTTCCAAAAGGTGTTATTGTTGGTAATCGTTCAATCATAGATTTTGTGGATAACTTTGTGGATACTTTTGGAATTGATTCTACTGATGTTATAGCAAATCAAGCTCCATTTGATTTTGATGTATCTGTTAAAGATATTTATCCAGCTTTAAAAACGGGAGCTACACTTGTAATTGTACCAAAGGAATTATTTTCACGACCAGCTGAATTAATCGACTTTTTAGTGGATCATAATGTTACCACAATGACATGGGCAGTATCAGCTTTATGTTTAATTTCTACATTTCATGGGCTTGATTATAAAGTTCCAACAAGTGTTAAAAGAATAATGTTTAGTGGTGAAGTAATGCCTATGAAACATTTAAATTCATGGATGGAGCATTTACCTGATGCTATGTTTGTTAATCTATATGGTCCAACAGAAATTACATGTAATTGTACATATCACATAATTGACCGAAATAGGGAATATGAAAAAATACCAATAGGAATTCCATTTAATAATGAAGCTGTGTTTTTATTGAATGATAAAAATGAATTAGTAAATAATGAACTTGAAAAAGGAGAAATTTGTGTTCGAGGTACCGCCTTAGCTTTGGGATATTATAAAAATAAAGAACAAACTGAAAAAGCATTTGTTAGAAATCCATTAAATGATAAATATATTGAATATATTTATAGAACTGGAGATTTAGGATATTATCAAAATGACGAATTATATTTTGGTGGTAGAAAAGATTTCCAAATAAAATATATGGGACATAGAATAGAACTTGAAGAAATAGATAAAGCTATCGGTTCTTTTGAAGGCGTTGAAAGAGTATGTTCTATATTTAGGGAAGAGAAAAGTAAGTTATATGCTTTTTATATCGGTGATATAGAAGTAAAAGAATTACATGAAAAATTATCAAAAGAGTTGCCGGTATTTATGATTCCAAGTAAGTTTATTAAAGTAGAAGAAATGCCTTTATCTAAGAATGGTAAAATAGATCGTAAAAAGTTAGAGGAATTGATATAATGGAAAGATTGTTAGAAAAGAAAATAATTAGTGAAGTAAGTACACCATTTTATGTATTTGATATTGATGTATTAAAAGCAAGAATTGATTATTTAAAAAGTATGATGCCTGAGAATGTTCATTTATGTTATGCCATGAAAGCTAATCCATTTGTAGTAAAAGAAATAGATGAGAAAATAGAAAAATATGAAATTTGTTCTTATGGAGAATGGAATATTGCCAAAAAAATGGGGATAACTGATAGTAAGATGGTTATATCTGGCGTTTATAAAGATGAATTAAGTATGGACAATATAATTAATAATCAAAAAAATGGTGAAGTATTTACAATTGAATCATTAAATCAGATAGCTCTTTTAGATAAGTTAACTAAAGAAAAAAGAAAAGTAATAAATATTATTTTAAGACTTACAAGTGGAAATCAATTTGGAATGTCTGAAGAAGAAGTAATTGAAATATTAGAAAATAGAGCTAAATATGAATATTTAAATATAATGGGTATTCAATATTTCTCTGGTACTCAAAAGAAATTATCTAGAAGAATAATAAAGGAATTAGAATATGTTGATGAATTTGTTGAAAATTTAAAAAACAATTTAGGATTTATTGTAGAAGAACTAGAGTTTGGACCTGGATTTCCAGTTGTTTATTTTGAAGCTGAACAGGATTTTGATGAAAAAACATATTTGATGGAAATAGCTGATAAAATAAAGAATATGAAATATCAAGGACATATTACTATGGAACTTGGAAGAAGTATGGTAGCATCATGTGGTAGTTATTATACAAAAGTTGTTGATAAAAAAACTAATAAAGAAGGAAATTTTGCTGTTATAGATGGTGGTATGAATCATTTAGTATATTATGGTCAAATGATGGCAATGAAAAAACCAATGTTAGATATTATTCCTAAAAGGGGAGAAAATAATATAGAAAATTGGAATTTAGTTGGAGCTTTATGTACAATTAACGATTTAGTTGTTAAGCAATTGCCAGTTTCTAATTTAGAATTAGGTGATATATTTGTATTTAAAAATACTGGGGCTTATTCAATGACTGAAGGAATTAGTTTGTTTTTAAGTCGTGATTTACCTAAAGTAATATTTGTAAGTGGGGGAAATATGAAGATAGTTAGAGAAAATATTAATACATATAAATTAAATATGCCAAATGAAGGAGGTGAAATATAATGGAAAAATTAATTGAAATATTAGAAGATTTAAATCCTGAAGTTGATTATAATACATGTACTAATTTAATAGATGGACATTATTTAGATTCACTTGCAATTTTATCTTTAGTGGCTGAAATTGAAGAAGAATTTGATGTTGTTATACCTACAGTTGAAATTATTCCTAGTAACTTTAATTCTGCTCAAAGTTTATGGGCTTTAATTGAAAAAATAAAGGAAGAAGATTAAGATGCAATATTGTAGTGCAATATATTTGGCAGTTTTTTTGCCAATTACATTACTTGTTTATGCACTAACTGCTAAGAAGAAAAGATGGCTTGTTTTATTAATAGCAAGCTATATTTTCTTCTTATCTTTAAGTGGTAAACTAATTGTATATTTGTTATTTTCAACTTTATCAATTCATCACTTTGGTTTATGGCTTGATAAACTTAATAAAAATAAAGATAAGGATTTAGAGGAGTGTTCTAAAGAACAAAAAAAAGAGATTAGAGAGGAATATAAAAAGAAGACAAATAAGATAGTACTGTTTGCGGTGTTAATTCATATTGGGTTGTTAGTTATATTAAAATATACTGGCTTTTTTGGGGAAAATATTAATAATTTATTAGCTTTATTTAATACAGATTTTAGATTTAAAATACCTAAGATATGTATACCAATTGGAATTAGTTTTTATACATTGCAAGGTTTATCATATATTATTGATGTTTATAAAGGAAAGATAAATGCTGATGATAATATAGGAAGACTTGCTTTATTCATGGCATTTTTTCCAAGTATTATGGAAGGTCCAATATGTAGATATAGTGATACTGCGGAAAAGTTATATAAAGGCGAATCATTAACTTATAAGAATTTAAGTTTTGGAGTTCAAAGAATTCTTTGGGGGTTAATGAAAAAAATGGTTGTTGCAGATAGATTAAATCCATTTATTGAAAAAATATTTTGTGAGTATAATAATTTAGATGGTGGTGTTATTTTAATTGGTGCTATATTTTATACTATTCAACTTTATATGGATTTTTCTGGTACTATTGATATAGTTATTGGTAGTGCTGAGATGTTTGGTATTACACTTCCTGAGAATTTTAAACAACCATTCTTTAGTAAAAACATTTCTGATTTTTGGACAAGATGGCATATTACTTTAGGTACTTGGTTTAGAGATTATATATTTTATCCAGTTTCATTAAGTAGGCCAATGAAGAAAGTAACACTTGTTTCTAGAAAAGTTTTAGGTAATCATTATGGTCCACTTTTAGCTGGTAGTATAGCTTTATTTCTAGTGTGGATAAGTAATGGCTTATGGCATGGAGCTGCTTGGACTTATGTGTTTTTTGGAATGTATCATTTTGTTTTAATAGTTTTAGGTAATATATTTACACCATTGATACAAAAAATATGTAGTAAAGTTCATGTTAATAGATCGAGTAAACCGTATGTAATGATGCAAATTTTAAAAACAACTATTTTAGTTATATTTGGTGAGTTATTCTTTAGAGCAAATACTTTATCTGGAGGATTTATAATGTTTAAGAAAATATTTACAGGTTTTAGTTTGAATTCTATTAAGAATGGTTCATTATTTAAACTAGGATGTGATAGAGCAGATTTTTTAATAATTGGTTTTGTTTTAATAATTATTTTAGTAACTAGTATTTTAAAAGAAAAAGGCATTAATATTAGAGAATCTGTTGCAAAAATAAATATATGGTTTAGATGGACATTATATTATGCTTTAATACTTATCATAATTATATTTGGTGCTTATGGGTTCGGGTATGCTCCAGTAGATCCAATATATGCAAACTTTTAGGGAGGTAAGATGGAAAATTTAAAGAATATTTATAAACCAATAATTTTTACCTTTATATTATTTTTAATTCTTTTGGGAATATCAAATTGGTTTATACCTAAGAATAATGTTAAAGGCAATGGAATTCATGAGGCAAGAGCTAATGGAGTTTTTGGAGAAGAAAAAAATACTATTGATGTTTTAGTAATAGGTGATAGTGAATCTTTTACGAGTATTTCTCCATTACCTATCTGGAATAAGTATGGTTTTACAATGTATAATGGTGGTGTTTCAAGACAGTATCTAGTAGATACATATGATTATTTAAATAAAGTATTAAAATATCAAAGCCCTAAAGTTGTATTATTGGAAGCAAATGCTATCTATAGAAGAATGAATGTTAATAATGTTATTTCTACGAAAAGCCAAAAAGTCCTACCAATATTGCAATATCATGATAGATGGAAAAATTTAAATAGTAGAGATTTTACTGATAAAGTAAAATATACTTGGACTGATGAATTAAAAGGATTTTATTATAATACTTCAGTAGTTCCTCCGAAATATGTCGGAGATTATATGAAAAATAATAAGAAAAAAACTGGTATTAGTAATATTAATAAGTATTATTTAGATAAAATTGTTGATAAGTGTAAAGATAATAACATAAAAATTATTTTATATACTGTTCCAAGTACATTAAATTGGAATAATAAAAGACATAATGAAGTAATGAAATATGCTAACTCTAAAAATATTGCTTATTTAGATTTAAATTTAAATGTTGATGAATTAGGAATTGATTGGAATTTTGATTCGAGAGATGGTGGGGATCATTTAAATTATTATGGTGCTCTAAAAATTACGGATTACATGGGAAGTTATTTATATAATTTAAATATTTTAACTAATCATAAAGGCGATAAAAAGTATGATTCATGGAATAAATCGTATGAAATGTATGAAAAAAAGATTATGAACGCAAATAACAAGTTGTAATTATATTTGGTGACAATTTAACTGGTATATTATATTAAATATGAAAAAGAGATGCAATTCTTTTGACACTAATTTTTTATTAGTGTTTTTTGATGTATTTTTGTTATTCCGTCAAAAAACGCAATTTTTGTCTGAATTAAAATAATACCCGTTAAAATAACGGATATTTAACTGTTTTTCTTTTCATAAAGACTTTCTATCATTCTATTAATAGTTTCTTTGTCTTCTTCCGGTAATTCAAAATATTTATTAATTATATTATCACTAAATAAACCATTTATTGAAGTATCTAAAGCTTTAGCTATTTTATGTGCAACTGGTAAAGATGGAATTCTTTGATTAGTTTCATAACAAGCTATGTTTTGATGTGATACTCTAACCTTTGTACTTAACCTAACTTGGGTTATTTTTTTCTTTTCTCTCAATCGTTGCATATATACAAAATCAACGTTCTGAAGGAAAAAGTCACAGAGAGCTTTATCTCATGTTTGCAAAAAGATTGTTAGATTAATTTTTACGCTTGAAACAAAACGTGTAGATTTTAATCCGTCTTTATTAAAAAAACTTATAAAAATGTATACTTTTAAAGAGAATTTTGATAAACTATAATTATGAAAGAGAGTGCGAGTTGTGTGGAAAAATTTTTGAAAAATAAAAAGATTTTAATTATATGTACATCAATAATTATTATTTTGTTGATTGTTGGTGGAATTTTCTTGTTTAAGAAAGGTAAAACTAGTGATAAAAAGGAAAAAGTTTTAAAAGAACAAAATTATACTATGTATGTTAGTATAAATCCTTTGGTAAAATTTGTTTTTAAAGAAAGTTATTATGAATGTAAAGGTGATAATGGTAATAAAACTATTTGTAGTGAAGTAAATAATGAAGTATTAGATTATACTTTAATAAATGATGATGCAAAAGAATTTTATAAAGATTTAGATTTTAAAGGTAAAACATATATTGATACTTTGATAATGTTGTGTGATGTTGCTAGGGATAATAATGTTTCTTTTGAGTCAATAGATTTAGTAACAGATTATGATAAAATATCTTATGATAAAGTTTTAGAAGAAGTAAAGAATAATTCTAGATATGATTATGAATTTAATATTTTTATTGATGTTAAAGAAAAACTAGTGGAAGAAGAAATAATTGAAAATATAGAAAAAGAAAGTAAAGTATTCACTGTTAAATTTGATACAGATGGTGGTAGTAATATAGATGATAGATTAGTTAAAGAAAATACTATTTTAGGTAATATTGTAATTCCTAAGAAAGATGGTTATAAATTTGTTGAATGGCAAGTTGATGGTAAAAAATATGATGAAAATACATTAGTAACTAGTGATATTATTTTAAAAGCAAAATGGGAAAAGGTTAGTAAAGAAGAACCTATTAAAGAACCTAATAAAGAAGATACAAATGTAAGTGAAGAAGTAATTACAAAGACAATAAAAATTAAAAATCCAAAAATAAAAGCTATTAATTTATATTCAGATGGTAAAATAAAAGTAGTAGAACCTTATTTTTATGGTAATGATTCTGTTATAAATGTAAAAGTTGAAGGAAAAAAGAGTTTGGTTGATAAAATTGATGCTTCAAATATTTCTTTAGGTGTTGATATGAGTAAATATAAGAAAGAAACTTCAATAGTTGAAGATAGTATAATAGTTACAAATAAAGTTGATAGTGTTAAATATGAAGTATTAAATCCGAAAGTGAACATGAATGTTAGTACTACTAAAATTATATCTTCAACAATAGATAAAATAAATTTAAATGATAATATCTTAGTTGTAGAATGGTATGCTGTTAATTCTCTTTGTGGAAGTTCTTATATTGCTTCTAATTATAAAGATGTATTTAAAGATTATTTAACTGGAAATACATTGGCTTTAGTTTCTGATGATTATGAATATGATACTGAAAAAGTGATTAAAGTAACAATTTTTAATAATTTACTTCCAAGTTTAGTGGTTGATAATGCTAAGGTTAAAGATATAACAACTAAATTAGAAAATATAAAGAATGGAAAATATAGAAATATTGCTAATTTTGAATATATAATTGATGCTTCAAGTGGGAAATATTCTTATAATTTTAATCGTTTGATTGTTGTTGACCATTCAATAGATAAATTATCAGATGAATTTGAGAAGTATCCGATAATTGATAATATACAAAATGATACTTCGGTTTTCACAACATTTGGTATGTGCGGGGATATGTATGATGAAAGTGAAGCTACTATACTTAATGAATCTTTGTGTTCTAAATATAATTTAACTTGTAGTAGATGGTAAAACACTATTAATTTAGTGTTTTATCTTTTTTAATTAATAAGTGTTGTAAATTTAAAGTTATGCAGACATCATTAAACAAAAATATCACTTATTACCATAAGTTTCATAATATATCTTAGGTGATATACATGGATGAAAGAGCTTTAAAAAAGGTGGTTTTAGATAGTGGACATGGTGGTACGGACAGCGGAACTGTTGCTAATGGAATAGTGGAAAAAGACTATAATTTAAAGATAAGTGACTATATTCATAAGAGATTAGATGAAATGGGTGTGCCTAATAAAATGACTAGAACTAGTGATGTTACTTTAACACCAAGTGAAAGACCTAAGAAAGTACAAAGTTTTTATGGTAATGGAAGTGATGTTATTGTTGTTTCAAATCATATAAATGCAGGAGGTGGCGATGGAGCAGAAGTAATATATGCTCTGAGGAATAATGACACTTTTGCTAAGAAAATTGCTAAAGAGTTTGAAAATGCTGGTCAAAATGTTAGAAAATATTATCAAAGAAGACTTCCGAGTAACCCAGCGAAAGATTATTACTATATAATGCGTGATACTCCGAATAATGAAACAGTAATTGTGGAATATGGATTTGCTGATTCTAATGGTGATGATGTTTCACAACTTAAAAACAATTGGGAAAACTTGGCTGAAGCTGTAACTAAAGCAATTGTGGAATATGCCGGAGGTAAATATGTTGCTTTGATTGATTCAAATTACTATACTGTTAAAAGTGGTGATAGTTTATGGAGTATTTCAAAAAAGTTTGGGGTATCTGTTTCTGAATTAAAAGAAGCGAATAACTTATCAAGTAATTTATTAAGTATAGGTCAAAATTTAATAATTCCTGGTAAAGTTCCTGAAAAAGAAAGTGATGAATATGCAGTTCAAAAAGGAGATACTTTATATAGTATAGCCAGAAAGTTTAATACAACTGTTGATAACTTAAAGTTATTAAATAATATTACTACTGATTCACTTGCGATTGGTCAAATACTTAAAATACCTGGAGAAGAAAATATAAAAGAAAATACATATACTGTTAAAAAGGGAGATAATTTATATAGTATAGCTAGAACTTATGGTACCACTGTTGATAAGTTAAAAGATATTAACAATTTAACATCAAATAATTTAAGTATAGGTCAAGTGCTTAAGTTGCCAAGTGGTGATACTACTAAAGATAATGTAGTATACACAGTTAAAAAAGGAGATAGCTTATATAGTATTGCTCGTGAATATGGAACTACTGTTGATGCTTTAAAAAAATTAAATAATATTTCATCTAATACATTAAGTATAGGACAAAAACTATTGTTACCATAACAGTAGTTTTTTTTGTAATAATCATTGTTTTTCGCCAAATGGTATTTACAGGTTAAAATATGGTAATTACTTCAAAAATTAACTGAATATTCTAATCAAAATAATATAATATTAAGAGATATAAAAGATGTTCATTCTTTAGATATGTGGAACAAAGAATTTTTTGTCAGTATTATTGGAGAATTAAAATAACCCAAAATCATTTTGTAATTTTGGGTTTCTTTTTTAGTTTCAAAGCTTTTTCTTTTAGGCTTTTTGTAAGATTTGGAAATGATTCTATTATTCTTTCATAAACATAGAAATCATTTTTTATGAATTTCTTTATAGCATTTTTAATATCTAGTGTTGAATCCTTTTTAATGTTTTTAGATACAAATTTTAATTTAAATACAATTATTAAAGAAATAATAACATCAATAATAAATAAAGTTATTAAAATAATGGATATAATTAAAATTGTTTTTTCTGATAATTTGTTAATGTTTGTTATAAAAAATGGTGTTGCATATTTTATAGCAAGTACGCCGAGGATAGAAAATGGTGTCATTGTTTCTAAACAAATTCTTCCATTTATATTAAATCTCATTTGAGAATAATCCCACCATCTAAGTTTAAATATTTTTTCCATTAAAAAACTTGTTATATATTCAAGTAATGAACATGTAAACATTGTTAAAATAAATAATACTATAATGTTATTCACATAGTTTTGTAATAATAAATTTAGTAAAATACATCCGCATCCATATATTGGACAACAAGGTCCAAGTAAAAATCCTCGATTTACAAATTTTTTGTCTGTAATGAGTGTTAATGATACTTCCATTACCCAACCTAGAAATGAGAAAATAAAAAATAATATACAATAAGAATAAAACATAGAAATCGCTCCTTATTCATTATTATACATTATTTGTTAAATTATGCCAAGATTAATGGATTTTTGTACATATTCCTGAATCTGGAACATAAAAACAATGGCTTTTATACCTTCCTGCTAGATCTTGATTGTACCAAGTTTGTTTACAGGATGCTCCTTTAGTGGGGGAATAAAACCATAAGGCATTAGTGGCTGGATGATAGTATTCTCCACGCACTATTCTTTGTGCTAATTGTTTTTCTAAAGTTGTGGCTGTTGCATTAAATAGTGAAGAATTTACTCCGGTGAATTGATTAGGTTGGTAAATTGCATCATAAAGACTATCAACATTTCTAAAAGTTAAACAATCTGCTAAAACTCTATTGGCAACAACATTTCCTACCATTAACATTCCAAGGTTGCCTTCACCAAGTGCTTCTGCACGCATAATTCTTGCAAGTAAATCGAGTTCTCGATTTGTATAATTAAAAAGCATAATATCACCTTAATATAGTGTATGTTTTTATAATTAATCTGTTATTACCTCATCAATTTTATAATCAAATTTGTCAGTATCAATTTTTTCTACAAGACATTCTTTGTAACACAAACCAATAGTTTTAATTTTATGCTTACTTAAAAATTTATCATAATAGCCTTTTCCGTAACCTACACGAAAATTTTCTTTATCATAACATATACCCGGAACTATACATATTGTGCTATCAAAATCATTAACATAATTATTATTTATAGGTTCTGGTATATTATATTTTCCTGGTATTAATTCATTTAAACTTTTTATGTAACAAAATTTCATATTATTATTTATTATTTTAGGTATAGCTATTTTTTTAGAGTTTATAAAATGTTTGATTATTTCTGATGTATCAACTTCACTTTTTATAGAGATATAAATTAAGATAATTTTTGCTGATAATACATTTTGATTGTTAATAATTTGTTTGTATATTTCATTATCTTTAATATCTTTATTTTTGATATTATCTCTTTTTTCTTTGTATGTTTTTCTTAAAAATTCTTTTTTCATAAGTCTATTATAACAAATTTAGCATATATTTGTAAAAAATGCTAGTAATTTTATTTTTATTATGTTATAATCTACTTGTTTCCAAAGGATTTAGGGGCATGGTATAATGGTAGCATAGGAGTCTCCAAAACTTTTGATGGGAGTTCGATTCTCTCTGCCCCTGCCAAGAAAATACCGATTTTTCCTTATAAAATAAAGGAAAAATCGTTTTTTTGTGTGAAAATTATTATTATTTTTTTTAATATGACTAGCAATAATTTTTGTTAAGAGTTAACATCACACTAGAGGTGATAAAATTGATAATTAATAAAAAATATGATGTAGATGAAGGTTGTTTGGTTTCGCATAATATTTTGGAAAATATGTTTATTAGTGAATGTGTTTCTGTTCCAAGAGATATATATAAAGAAATTGAAAAATTACACGATATGTTAGTTGAATATTTAGATGGAAATTATTTGAATGTGAAATGATAAATACTAAATTAGTTCGAGAGGTAACATTTAAAGTTTTCACAAATAAAGAAATATCAAATAATTATATAAAGAGTTATCAAAAAAGCAAATTATAAATAATTTAT
>ERZ780148.713-NODE-713-length-26156-cov-3.947473_pt1 | contig 26156 bp, 26 predicted proteins | sample MGYA00510984_ERZ780148 | MGnify/ENA primary metagenome ERZ780148 (study PRJEB29588, sample SAMEA2160902) | human gut metagenome | biome: human gut; feature: human-associated habitat; material: faeces | place: Denmark | collected 2008/2010 ...
TCCATCCATCTGCCTCATTTATCATGCATGATTCCGTGTAGTTATTGGGCTTCAACTTGTATAGCAGTCTTACCCTCATGCATGACCTCATATGAGATTTCTGTTCGTCAGACCAGAGATTTGCCCGTGAGTTAGTATGTTCCTCACATCCAGCTTCCTTCAGATTCCATCTCACGATGAACACCCTTGCCTTCGGCTATATCCTTCCCACTACCGGGTGGATTCGGGACTTTAACCCGTTAGAAACGTGCGCCGCTAGGCGCACATCAAGAGGGCGACAGCACAAAATGCTGCCGCCCTCTGCCATTATTCAGAGAGGGCACTGAAAAACATACCATTTTTATTTTGACTTTAATAAAAAAGAAAAAATCCATCAGAGTTTTTATGATTCTGGTGGATTTTCTGTTAGACAAAATATAAATTGCTTGTCTTTTTCGGCCAAAGTTCTTATTTTTCATTCATTAATTTAATTATTCTCTTAAGATTTACTGCAAAGATCGTCATTGCTCCTTGCATTTCCATACAAATAAGACCTGATGATGACGCTACGTCATAACCATGCCGATGTTTTAGTTCGCTGTTCTTAGCTTCTATTTTATAGCGTTCCCGCATTTTTTCTTTGAAATGCTCAGTTTCCTGAAATTTAACCTGTTCACTGTGGGAATCGCAAATGATTGTTTCTGTGTATGTTTTCTTTTTGGCTCCTTCTTTATAACAGCCACCACGATAAGGACAACATTTACATTTTTCAATATCGAAAAAATAGACCATACGTGGGTTTTTGTTTTTTTATCTTTTTTCCTTTTATCGAAATATTTATGAATGGCTAAATGTCCGGCTTTACACTGATACATTCCGGCATCTTTATTAAATTCAAACTCATCTTCCTTTCTTCGGTTACCTTGTGTAATAATTGGATTTAGTTTTGCTATCAGTTCATAATCACCTTCTTTTGCTGCCTCGATATTTTTCTTTTCAGAATAAGCCATATCTCCAATGACTGATTCAATCTGTATCCCAGCAGCTTTACTTTTTTGTACAAGTTTTGGCAGTTCTTTGCCATCTGTTTTTTCGCCGCTGGTGATTGTGGCAGCTGTGATGATCCGTTCTTCTGTCATTGCTATGTGTGTTTTATATCCAAAAAATGAAGTGTCGGCTGTCTTATGACCAGTTTTTGCATCTTCATCCTTTGAAGTTTCTAAATGTTCCATGTCATCAGTGACAGATTCTTCTAGTAGATTTAATTTTTCCTGCACTTTTGGATAACTGCAGATTTCTTCATTTCCTTTTACAACATCAATAAGCTGTTTACAGTATTTTAGTTCTTTTTCTAAAGAATCCTCTGTGTTTTTATCAGGAAATTTTTCTTTCATTGTTTCATCAATCTCATAGATGCTACGGCGCAGTTTTTTTGATTGTTCCTGGAGTACTTGACGGGGAGTCTTTTGATTGTATCTTGATTTTGTATGCGTAGCATCCACAATAATGGATTTTGACTTAATAATTCCTTTTTCTAATGCTAACTGAACTGTTTTGGCAATCAGCATATCCAAAAGATTCATATCCTTTAAACGCAGCTTCCGAAATTTTGTCAATGAACTTGGATTTATAACTTCATCTTCTGGAGCCATGTCCAAAAAATATTTAAAAGACATATCGTATTTAGAACGTTCAACCACATCAACATCTGATAAATCATAAATTGATTTTAAAAGAAGATATTTAAACATTCGGATAGGTGGAACTGCATTTCGTCCGTTATCCAGACAATAATTAGCAAGCAATTCATCATAAATAAAGTTAAAATCAACCAATTCTTTTATCTGCCGGAGAAGATTATCTTTCGGGATTACTAATTCATATATTTCCATGTATGGACTTAGCACCAATTTCTGCTGTTGTTCGATCATAAAAACACCGCCTATATTTGATAGATACATTGTACCAAATATAGACGGTATAATCTACTTTTTCAGTGCCCTCGTCCTTGCTGGTGGGTAATCATAACCACCGGCTTAGCCGGTGGTTTGCTCACGCCCTATAAGGGCTTATTACCGGCTCTGGAGTCTAAAGACTCATCGAATGGTTCGCCAGCCGCAACGTCATTTACCTACTAAGCCCCTTGGGCTTATTCTGTCTGTTTGTTTTTACTGGCTCACCCGTGAACGGGTCAATATACTCTTTCAGAGTCATTTGATCATATTCCAAATCTTCTTTTAACTGATTTTGAATATATTCCTGTATTTTCTTTGCATTTTTGCCTACTGTATCTACGTAATATCCTCTGCACCAGAAATGCCTGTTTCCATACTTATATTTTAAATTCGCATGTCTTTCAAATATCATTAGCGTACTTTTTCCTTTTAAATACCCTACGAAACTTGACACACTTATGCTTGGTGGAATCTCTACTAACATATGTATGTGATCCGGGCATACTTCTGCTTCGACAATTTTTACACCTTTTCTTTTACATAACATGCTTAATATATTAGCTATATCACGTTTTAACTGTCCATATATTAGTTTTCTGCGATACTTTGGTGCAAATAACAATGTGATACTTACAATTCCATTTCGTGTGTGCTAAACTATTTATATCCATATGGATACCTCCTCTGCTTGTAATGCGGTTGGCGAACCTGCATTATTATAGCATTGGAGGTTTTTTCTGTAAGCTAAAGCATTTCCAACCACTCGCATAGCAAGTGGTTTATTTGTTTCCAGCATTCCATTTTTCGGAACACGAAAAACTCCATCCTGGAAACAGGGCCTTGCCCTAACAAAGAAAATACCGGTACTAATCCGTACCGGCATCACTAAGTCAATATTTACTTGTAAACCAATCATAAAACTCAATTTCTTCTTCATCAGAAGAATTTTTATCACTAAATTCCTGTAAATCCTTTTTCATATTATTGTATATTTCCTGATATTGTGTGCTGTTGCAGAAGGCAGTGTGCATCATTCCTCCATAAACTCCACATGTAATAGCATAATATCTTTCACATTTTTCCAAGGTTATCCGACAGGAATCCCTGTATTCTTCATCCGCTATTATCAATCCGCCTTCACTTCCAGTCTGATCCGGCCGATAAATATTATCCCACATATATTCTACACTCCCAAAATTTCATTCGTATATTTAAACAATGTCACATTCAGCTGCATAATATCATACTGCCTGTCAATAATCGCTTTCTGTACAATCAGGTCAAACTTACTGCTCGGACTGAACGCCCAGTCTGCCCTTGCCATCAGATCCTTTGACTGCTCCAAATCAAGACGAAGTGCAATACACAAAGCCATTACCGTCTTTTTCTTTGGATGATAATGCTCATCACACTGAATCTTTGAAAAGTGTTTCCTATCCATGTTTGCATTTTTCCAGACATCCTTGTTGTCAATCCCAGCTGCCGCTATCAGTTCAAACAGCTTTTCGTGAAAAGATGCTCCTATATTTGCAAGCTGGTCTTCTAATGGCATGTCTGCTGACAGAATACATGGTTCCATCATCTTTATGCCGGCATCAGTTTCTTCAAGTGGACTTGTGTCATCCACATCTTTCCAAAGCATTTGCTCATACAATTCTTCCTCGGATAAGAACCTGCTACCGACACTTCCTGCTCTTCTCGGATATTCTCTGCTATGACTATCCATCACATAGTTTGCATCTATGTAGGAATCAATCTCTCCAACTATCTGACTTGAAAGCTGAAATGATTTTTTGTCAAACACCACAAGAATAATCTGCATATCGTTTTCCATGAGAAATTCACTGAATACCGATACTGCAATCTGCAATGCCTTATCTTTTGGAAATCCATACACACCTGTTGAAATCAGAGGAAATGCAATACTCTCACATCCTAATTCTGCTGCCTTCTTCAATGAATTTCTATAACAGCTTTCCAGTATATCAAACTCATGATGTGCTCCGCCTTCCCATTTAGGTCCGACTGTATGGATGATATATTTTGCTTTCAGATCATATGCTCCGGTAATAGCTACCTCACCTCTGGCAATTTTGCCAATCTTCCTGCGTTCCTCCAGTACCTGCTCAATTCCTGCTGCTTCATAGATAGCCAGATCAGTGCCACTTGCACAGATTGGATGAGGATTTGCTGTATTTACAATGGCATCTGCCTTTACTTTTGTAATATCATTTCGGATTATCTTAAATGGCACTGTGGCACCTCCCTTTTGTACTTTTTATATGCTATTACTTATCCTTATCGTCAGAATCAGTCGCTTCATATTCCTCTACATCTGTATCTTCAACATCTATTATGATATCTTCTTTTTTATCGTAATTCGGATTACTCAAGTATGTATCTTCTAGAACATTTTTAAGTTTTGTACAGCATGGCTTGAAGGTTGCATATGTCAAACCTCCACCAACCACACCTCCGACCACAGGAATCGCTTTTTTGAAGAACCCCGCAAATACTTCTTTGGTCATTCTCACACCAAACCACTTGCTTATGCTCTTTACAATCGGGAAGATGGTTCCCTTAGTTAATGCTTTTTTTACCAGCTGCTTTTCAACACCAGATCCTAATGCTTTTGCCATTGCCATCAATGCATTCTTCGCATTTGCAACTCCAAACATGACGCCCATACACAATATAATCTGGTTCATTGTTTCCGTGTCAAATGCATGCTCATTTTCTTTATATTCTATCTGCGGAAATCCATACAGATACAGTAGCTTTTGTGCCACTCTTAATAAGCATCCATAATACTGTGCTATATCTGCCGGAATAGTTGCAGCCATTGCTGCTCCACCAGGCGCACCTAATGCTGCTGATATGCCTGAAACTTTTAACCGTTCATTCTGTATTATGGAATCAGCAATCTTATCAATATCCTTCTGTTTGATACATGCGATCATAGGCGTTTGATCTACTGCTTTTTCAATAACTTCCTCTGGATATTTATTTTTCAGTTCTTTTCTAAGAAAGTTTTCGCGTTTGATACTTACCCCCGGAACCTTAAACGCCATCATTATAACATCTTCGATATCAATTTGCCCGTCGCCATTTACATCAACAGCATTAAATACTGCTTCCTTTGATTTTTCCAGAGATTCTGATGATTTCTCTACGACCAGGTTTGCTTTGGAGCCTATTGATTTTGCCATTCCTTTTACAGACTCACCCATATTCTTTTTTTCTTTTGTTTCAGCTTCTTTTACATCATTGTTTTCCATTGAATCTGTCATATCAAATTCCTCCTCAAATAGTATTCATTACACAAAATGTAAATTTCGCGAATCCCCCAAACACATATCATCAACAGATTCTTGTCATTTCGTATAGTCTATTTATGGTACTCAAATTAACATTTTATACATGATCCATATATTTATACCAGTCTTCCACACAAATTCCTTCTATCTCTGTTATTACCACGTTGTCCCATCTTTCTTTCAGACTCATTCCGTTATATATTGGAGCAGTAACTAATTCCTCTGCTGTACTAAATTCACAACCATTAGGTATATCACAGTACCCAGCCCAGTATGGACACTCATATTGGGCAATAAATCCAATATAATGTACTTCCTCTTCTGCATCATCTGAAAAATAAAAGCACGTTTCATCAATATGATATCCTGCTTCGAGTTGTTTATAAAAAAAATCCCAATCTATATCTTCCACTTCTTTCCTAATCCCAGTATAGCTTCAACTATAAGTACGCTGAGCATATGACTTTTCTTTACCTTGCAAATAATTGACATATATGAGTCCACAGTGTTTTGATCCAATCTGCAATGATCGATGCCTTTTCTGGAAAAATCAAAAGTACAAAGGTTACCGTTGATATAAGTAGTTGTGTAACCGTTATATTTCGGTTACTTTTCTCTCTCGAAAATGCAGTCAACTCAGACGATATATCTATTTTTCGCTGCAAATCACTTTCAATCTCCGTATAATTATTCTTTACCTGAGACCACATCCATTTCGGATTATCTGTAAATAATTCATAGGGATGCCTTCCATAATAAACAGAGCTTGTTGCGTACTCATTTTTCTCCAAGATTCGTTTTGCACGCTCAATTGTCTTGTCAAATGGCAATTCCTCAGTAATCTTATTAAAATCATAAAAGTCCTTGCTCAACTCGTATTTCAGCTTAAGTAATCTCTTTTGAGATGATTTCTTTGAAGTAATAGCATTAACTTTATTTCTGTATTCTGTTACAAGATTCAAAAACTGCAATCCTAAATTTTTGAGGACAATCATTTTGTATATATAATCCATATGCCCACGTATAAATTCGTAAACCATTTTGTTATGTATGGTTCCATATCCATCATGACTTTCCATCCAACTCGGATTATATATGTACATCATATCTGTCGGGAATGAATCACGCCCTCGTATTGTTGCAGTTGACATATATAGGCGTTCGGCAATGGACAGGTTGAATCCATACATTTCGTCCAATCCCAATGCACCGTAAATTGATGGCTCCAATCCCAAATCCGGTTTGATATTTGTCTCGAAAATATTAATACCCAAAATATTCTTTTCTCTTCCATAAACCATAAGCGGAAAGTATTTTTTTATCTCACGAAGAAAAAGTTTCTTTACAAATTCCATCTGCTCATAGATAATCTGACTCTTAGCATATTCGTCCGTAGTTCCACCACTAACGCCATAACCAATCTTTGCTCCTGATTTTCGCTTACTATCCTGAGTCCAAATTTCATGCACACACATTCCTGGCTTCTTATATTGTGTTTGAATAAAATCTGAGATTTCATTGCAGAGTGAATCCGACAGAGCCACCTTCATTTCAATAACTGCGTAAGATGAACTAAAGTTTCTAACATGAATATCAAAATGCTCAATAAATGAATCCAATTCTGTATCATATGCGAAATCAAAGAGTCCCACATTATACCAAGAATTGCCACTATGAAGTGTCTGATCAAGCCCTGATATAAGCTTTTCTACATCCTCCTCAGAACCATAAGCCGACATATACTTATGAGTCAGGCATTTCTTGAATAATTGTATTAACCCTTTCTTTGTTTCTTTCAAATTTTGCTTAGGGATAAGGTCATATAACAGAATATCGGTTGGTTTGAAATAATAATTATTTGGTAGTGCATTTGGGTCTTCTCTTTCCCAGTAATGATTATCATTAAAAATACTATGTGAAAACTCTCTCTTTTTCCGATTTTTACCAAATGATAGTTTCCATTTGATAAGAGACTTTAGCTTGGCTATTTCATATTTGCAATTTTTACGCTTTATTTCTTTTACAAATTTTGTACTTTTCAAACTGAAGTCTCCTTTCACTTAAATCCTGGCATGTAGATTAATCTTCTCCTTAACAAGAGGTGGCTTTACTGTCTATCTTTGCTTTCTTGAATTGTATTTTCAATTTCTTTCTTAGTCCGATAATCCCCAGAAAAGAATATATTACTTTCTAACTTTGGAATTATTATTTCACCTTCTCCTTCATCATCATAGTTAAAGTCCGAAAATAGTGTGATTTCGACACCTTTGGGTTTGTATATTTCTGGCTTATCAATATATAATGTAAATCCAACAGGATATGTTGATATTTCAGATAATGTTATCAAACCAACTCCTCCTACAAATTGAACCATTATTCCGTTCATTCTTTCTACAGCCCCAGAATGTATATGCATATATAAATGATATCTTTCCCGATTAAAAACTGTGGAAGTTCTATCCAACAAATAATCCTTTAACGAATTGTCTCCCATCATGCCTTCATTGATATCACAAAACAAAGTCATAATCTGTTTGAATATAGGTAATGGTTTTATACCTTTCATTTTAATTTCTAATGCACCAAATTCTTTTTCTTTTGCTTCTTGTAATACAGAATGTATAATATGTACAAACTTACTATATTCTAGCACATACCATTACCCTGTCTTAGAATTACAATCACCACATAAATAATATCCTCCACGACCTCTCTGTTGAATTTTGCCTTTAAATTCTGAAAAGTCCCATGGTAAACTATTGGAATTTGCTACCTGTTTAATAACCTGTTCACTAGAAAGAATATGAACTGAATAATTATTAAAAGTTGTCTCTGGTGGTACATGTTCAAATGTAAGTTTCTTAGTTTCTCCACAAAGCCTACATTTTCCAATAATAGGTTTTCGGCTCATCTAATCGCGCTCCTTATTATCTGTAAATAGTCTTTTCTGCCCTAGATTGCCATTTTTATCATTTTCTCAAATGACTCGCTGAAATGTTCATCATCCTCTGGTGTCCGTTTCTTCGGTCCATTTATATGATTCTTTCCAGAAACTCTCCTGGCTTTCTTATTCAGATGCCGTTCCATAAGCATCCGGTCTATATTGTCATTCGTGTACCACTTTCCTGACTGGTGAATTGCGTAAGCACCTTTTCCAAGTGCCATTGCAGCCACACCATAATCCTGTGATACAACAATATCTCCCTTGTGACAAATACTGATCAGCTTATAATCGACTGCATCAGCACCGGCTCCAACCACTATCACTTCACTGTAATTTGACTGTAGCACATGGTTCGTATCACAAAGCAGAGTCACCGGAATAGTATATTTTTCTGCAATCTTCTCAACAATGCGGACTACCGGACAGGCATCTGCATCTACCCAAGTATGTGTCTCTTTATTACTCTTAACGTTTTCTTCATTATTCATCTTTTATTCGCAGCCAATCTTTTTTAACATTCTCAATGCCTCTGTTCACAGTTCCCCAATATCCTGGATGCGCCATTGGATAAATATTCGTATCTTCATATCTATAAGGTTCTCCATCCCCTATCAGTTCAGTCAATATACTACCATTAAAGTGTTCATTAATTAAAGTTCGTATCACTACAACGGAGGTATCTAATCCCAGACTTATGATATTATCTGGTTTAATAATATCTATCAACCTCTTGATTTCAACCGAATCATTTGCAAGAATCTTTCTTGTCATATTTCCTGAATATTTATCTTTGCGATATCCAAGATTACAATTACAGAAGAACAAATCTGAATACCGTTGTTTGTCTATCTCCGGCCTTCCAATCCATGAAAAATATTGAATCAGGTTGGTATCCGTCTGTGAATCTCTAGAAGAAAGATTTACATTATTATGAAACATTATGTCTTTCCCATTATTCATTTCTCGAACATTAGCAATCGTTCCTTTTTCTTCCTCTTTCTCAGGAGGTCCAAAGTCTTGTCCCAGCAACATATATTTGATATGCGGTGTTTCCTTTGCATATCCAAATCCCTGCCAGTATGTCCACAAATTGATTTCCTGACATAAATCCTCTCCTGGAACCAAATCGCACCAGCCTAATCTCAAATTACCTTTACATATTGGATTCTCACGATATTTCAGCTTTACTTTTGCCACTAATTTCCTATATTCTCTTGACTTGACTTCATCCATACACAATATTCCTGCTTTGTCTACTCTTTTAACTCTTATTCAACTGGGATAATACTTTCTTTTCCATATCTAAGATATCTTCAACTGCTGCTCTTACCGCTTTGTCAACAACACCTTTGATATCTTCATCATCAGATATATCATACCATTTTGTTGTATAAATTCTTTTATATGTAAAATTTGACTTTCTCTTATCGTTCGGCTTCAATATATCCGTGATAGCCTGCATCTTCTCCATAGACTCTTTCGGAACATTATTTCCTGCTAATTCAAATACTCCATAAAATCTGTCATCACGTACATTGAACCAATAAGAATAAATATTGTTAGATCCCCATGAACTGATAGGCTCATCCAGAAGAGGAAGGTATTTATCCATTGCCTCCGTCATAAAAAAATATCCCCAGCTTTCATCATAGATGATCAGACCTTCTTCTGACAACCTGCACAATGTATCGTTGATTGCATCTAACAGCTGTGCTTTCCCATCTATTCTGTTTTCAAAAATAAGGTCTAAGGCTTTCTTGTGCTTATTATATATTTTATTGCAAATATCAATTAACTGCTGATCTTCCACAATATCTCTCCTAACAACATCAATATAATTTTTGATCATCAAATCTACATCTGGCAAAACTTTTATTTGCAACGCCGCGGATTCCAATACATCTATGACATCACTGTATGTAAGTACATCCCAATTTTCCACATCACTGGGTTCTTCTCCATCCGGTGTCAGGAACACCAACATCCTGTTATAATCCGGGTACTCCTTTTCCAAGATGTTTCTATACCTGTTAAGCTGATTACTATGCTCATGCGAACCAACCTTATTTTCTATTGCGATCACTGTTTTTTCTTCTGTCGAGGTTAGCAGAATATCTATATTCTTCCATTCTCTCATAACTGAAAATGTATAGAAGTCCATCAATAACACATTAAATACATCATATCGTCCATCTGAATCATTCTCTACTAATCGTTGAAGAATTCCTTTCAAAAATACATCTCCCATACCATGATTCTCGTTTGGATTCAGGAGCCAGCCAAGCATATTACTGTGGCGGATTTCAGTTCTTGATATCTTCAATACATCAAACATATTAAATTTTCCGGTCCATGGAAGCAATTCATCTAAACATCCAATATCCAGTAAGAAATTCTGTAATGCTTCCTCATTCGTTAATTCTTTTCCATCCATAAATGCACCTATTTCGAACTTATAATGTAACTGCTCACCTCTAACATGATTCTTCCCCAGAAGTTCCCTATTTTCATCCTACAAATCCCAAATCTCCACATCCGGTACATACTCCACAATATCCCCAAAATCTGCATTTAACGTCTTACATATCTTACTTAAGATTGTAAGTCTGTCAACACTTCCTGTTTTTCCCGAAAATAACATCATAATTTACATTTTGATAAAAGATGTCTTCTAAATCACCGCCCAGTGCCTCCCGGTTGCCTAACATCCACATCACTTTTGCAATGACAGATTCCAAGGTCATATCGTAAGATTCGAGAAAGCGGCAATATTTTTTCATATCGTGTCCCACTTCATAGACCGTCATATCGCTGCCCTCATGTGCGACCTGTGTAGACATCACCACAAGACGGTCTAGAAACTCCTGACAAAGCTTATAAAAATCATCGGCGATCGATCGTGGGATACCACCCACCCCAAAGCTTTCTACAATAATGCAGTCATAATTTTCAAAGACACTGCGCAGAATTCTCGGCTTGATTCCCGGAATCATTTTGATCAGATACACATTTTCATCCAGTTCCTCATAAAACCGTACTTCCTCTTCATACGGAACCGGTGGAATATAGCGCATGATATTACCATCCTGGATCATGGCAAGACATGGAAAATCAATGCTGGAAAATGCATTGTAGCTTTTTGACCGGACTTTTTTCGCTCTCGTTCCCGCAATGACTTTTCCATCAAAAACAATCTGCACGCCCTGTGATCTCTCATCGGATGCATATAAAAAACTGTCGATCAGATTTAATTTAGCATCGGTGATCTCAAGGTCGATCGGTTTCTGTGCGCCGGTGATCACGATCGGTTTTTTTGAATTCTGTATCATATAGGAAAGTGCCGCCGCAGTGTATGCCATTGTGTCCGTACCGTGGGCGATGACGAAGCCATCGTATTTTTCATAATTTTCATGGATAGTATGCACCATCATTTTCCAGTGTTTCGGCTCCATATTCGAGCTGTCAAGATTTAAAAGCTGGACTGCATGAAAATCACAGATATTTTTCACCTGTGGGATATATTGCATCAGTTCGTCCGGCGAAATCTGTGGTTTTAATCCGTTGTCTGATTTTTTGGATGCGATTGTTCCGCCTGTTGCAATGAGTAAAATGTTTTTTCTGTCTGACATATTGCCTTTCTCCCGTCTGCTTCAATTTTCTTATCTTGCAAGCAATTTTTGAATATCTGCAAGCAGCATATCCACATTTTCCTCTTTCGTTGCCCAGCAGGTACAGAAACGGACTGCACTGTGTGTCTCATCCATACGCTCCTGATAAGCAAAGCTGTATTTCTTTTTCAGTTCCGCAAGCACAGCATCCGGCAGGATTGGGAACTGCTGGTTGGTCGGCGAATCAATATAGAATTTTACTCCCATTTTTATTAATTCGTCCTTTAACTTTTCTGCTAATCGTGCTGCATGTGCGGAAATATCAAAATACCGGTTTTCCTCAAACAAGGTCAGAAACTGGATTCCAAGCAGTCTGCCTTTTGCCAGCATACCGCCACGCTGTTTGATATTGTAACGGAAATCCTTTTTCAGTTCCTCATTGCGGATCACAACTGCCTCTCCAAAAAGTGCTCCCACTTTTGTTCCGCCGATATAGAACACGTCTGTGTTGGCTGTGATATCAGAAAGTGTCAGATCATTTTCTTTGCACATCAGTCCATAGCCAAGTCTCGCCCCATCCATGAAAAGATAGAGCCCACGCTTTTTGCACACCTGATAAATTGCTTCCAGTTCCGCCTTTTTATAAATCGTTCCGATCTCTGTCGGATTGGAAATGTATACCATTTTCGGCTGTACCATATGTTCAAAACTCTCGTCTGCAAAATGTGCATCTGTGTACGCTGCGATCTGCTCAGCCGTCAGCTTTCCATCCGGTGTTTCAATACACAGACATTTATGGCCGCATGCCTCCAGAGCGCCTGTCTCATGGACATTGATATGCCCTGTTTTTGCCGTGATCACTCCCTGATAATGCTTTAAAGCAGCCGAGATTACAGTGACATTCGTCTGTGTGCCGCCCACAAGAAAATGCACATCCACACGCTCATCCCCACATACCTTCCGGATCAGCTCTCTCGCCTGTGCGCAATACTCATCTTCTCCATAGCCTGCTGTCTGCTCCATGTTTGTCTCTGCAAGTCTCTGTAAAATTGCCGGATGACATCCTTCTGTGTAGTCACTGTTAAATCGAATCATTGTTTGTCCCTCGCTTTGTCTTTCTTTTTAGCGGTTCGACACAGTGACAAGTTCTTCTAATTTTTTGTAAGCTGCCCCTGTGTCGATCGTCTCTGCCGCTAATTTTACACCTTCTGCGATGGATTCCGCAACCCCTCCAATATAAAGAGTTGCTCCGGCATTCAATAAAACGATGTCACGTTTTGCTCCCTTTTCCTCTCCTGTAAGGATAGCTTTTGTAATTTTGGCATTTTCCATACCATCACCGCCCTGCAATTCAGAGAGACTGCAGCTTTTTAATCCAAACTGTTCCGGTGTGATCTCAAACGTCGTAACTTCGCCGTCTTTGATCTCAGACACCGTGGTTGCTCCGGTCAGAGTGATCTCATCCATGTGGTCTGCACCGGACACCACAAACGCACGCTCCACGCCAAGTCTTGCCATCGCTTTTGCAACCTGCTCTGTGAGTTTCGGGCTGTAGACACCTACCACCATATTTTTTGCGCGGGAAGGATTGGCAAGTGGTCCTAAAATATTAAAGACCGTGCGGATTCCCATCTCTTTGCGCGCCTGGCCAACATATTTCATGGATTTGTTAAAAAGCTGTGCAAACATAAAGCCTATTCCGACCTCATCCACACATTTTTTCACAAGTTCCGGCTCTGCCATGATATTGACGCCAAGTGCCTCCAGCACATCTCCTGCGCCGGATCTGGATGAAATAGAACGGTTTCCGTGCTTTGCAACCGGAAGTCCTGCCGCTGCCACCACAAATGCCGATGTTGTGGAAACATTAAAGGTATAGGTACAGTCTCCGCCGGTTCCTACCAGATCGACATAGTTTTCTGCCTCCGGTGCGATCGTCTCTGCCTTATCCCGCAACACCGATGCAAGACCAACCAGCTCGTCTAACGTTTCCCCTTTCATGCGCAGCGCTGTCAGAAATGCAGCGATCTGCGCCTGTGTTGCCTCTCCGCTTAACATGATCTCCATGACACTTTTTGCTTCGTCCTCTGATAAATCAATTCTGTCTGCTGCTTTTGCAATTGCTTCTTTGATATCCATAATTTTTTCCTCACTCTTCTTTGATACAGATTGCCTTGTAAAGTTGTTTATTTTTCTATGTTTTACAGATTATTTAAATCCTGTTTAAACTTATTGCAATAGTTTGCAGCCGCAATGGTGCTGAAATTATTCTCCTCTAACAGTGTGATAAAATGCGAACCGACAATCGCCCCGTCAATGATATCTTTCATCGGTGCAACGTCCTGTGCTTCCCGGATACCAAATCCCATCATGACCGGAATTTTGGACATCTCTTTCACCTGTCTCAGATAGGAAATGACTTCCCGATGGAATGTAGCTGCCTGCCCGGTGACACCCATGGAAGATACACAGTACACAAATCCTCTCGCACTCTCAAGGATTTTCGGAATCCGTTTACCGGAAACCGGGGAGACAAGCTGGATGAGAATGGTGGCATCGGACAGATTCAGGTACTCATTGATTTCATCCTGTTCTTCCAGTGGGAGATCCGGAATGATCAGACCATCCACGCCTGCCTCGTTACACTTTTTTACAAACTCTTTCACGCCATAATGAAGCACTGTGTTGTAATACATCATAAAAATAATCGGAATCTGCACGCCTTCCTCACGCATCTGTTCTACAGTATGAAACACTTTTTTCAATGTGACACCCTTACAGATTGCCTGGTAAGATGCATTCTGAATGACCGGACCATCCGCCACCGGGTCAGAAAACGGCACGCCAAGTTCGATCAGGTCAACACCTGCCTCCTCCTGTGCCTTGATCAGTCTTTTCGTTCCTTCTAAATCTGGTAATCCAGCGGTCGTATATGTAATAAAAGCCTTCTGTTTCTTTTCTTTTATCTGTTTTAACTTCTCTTCGATTCGATTCATTGCTTTCTTTCTCCTTTCTAGTTGAGGTATCCCTTGCCATCCAGATAATCGGCAATGGTATTCACATCCTTGTCTCCACGACCGGAGAGGCAAACAATCAGACTTTTTTCCATCGCTTTTTCCCTGCCTAATGCTTCCTGCAGTCCTCTGGCATACTTTTTTGCATAGGCGATCGCATGGGCACTCTCAATCGCCGGAATGATTCCCTCCAGTTCACAGAGTTCCATTAATGCATCCATTGCCTCTGTGTCCGTCACAGAAACATACTCCGCACGCTTTGTGTCACGCAGATAAGCGTGTTCCGGTCCAACGCCCGGATAATCCAGTCCTGCCGAAATAGAATGAGCAAGCTTTACATTTCCGTTTTCATCCTGCAAGAGATAGGAACGCATACCATGCAATACTCCCGGCTCTCCGAGTGCCATTGCAGAGGCATGTTCCCCCGTCTCAATTCCTTTTCCGGCTGCCTCCACACCAATGAGTTTCACACCTTTTTCCTCGATAAAATCAGCAAACATTCCGATGGAGTTAGAACCGCCGCCGACACACGCCATGACTGCATCCGGTAACCGGTTTTCCACTTCATAAAACTGTTTTTTTGCCTCGCGGCTGATGACACTCTGAAACTCTTTTACCATTTTCGGATATGGATAAGGACCTACCGCAGAACCGATAATATAGAAGGTATCCTCTGCCGTTTTTGCCCAGGTGCGGATTGCCTCGTTGGTTGCATCTTTTAAAGTGTTGCTTCCGGAACGGACACTCACGACATTTGCTCCGAGCATTTTCATACGCATGACATTAAGTGCCTGACGCTTGATATCCTCTTCTCCCATATATACCGTACATTCCATATCAAACAGCGCCGCTCCGGTTGCCGTTGCAACCCCATGCTGTCCTGCTCCGGTCTCTGCGATCACTTTTTTCTTCCCCATGCGCTTTGCAAGAAGGATCTGACCGATGACGTTGTTGATCTTATGTGCACCTGTATGATTTAAATCCTCCCGCTTTAAATAAATCTTTGTTCCGTATGCCTCACTGAGCCGCTCTGCATAGTAGAGTGGTGTCTCCCTTCCGACATACTGCTTTAAATAGTAATGATACTGCTTTAAAAATTCAGGATCCCTGATTGCCTCCTCAAACGCTGCGTCCAATTCCTCCAATGTATTCATCAGAGATTCCGCAACATACTGTCCTCCAAATTCTCCATAATATGCTTTCCTGTTCATACATAACCCTGCCTTTCCTTTTTATATGTTCTTTACCTGTTCTACGAACCCTCTGATCTTCTCTTCATCTTTTCCGGTCTCATTCTCGACACCACTGCTCACATCCACGATGTCCGGTTCAAAAATGCGAATCCCTTCGCTCACATTGTCTGCTGTGAGACCTCCGGCTAACACAAATGAAATTCCCTGCGCTCTCAACCGCTCTCTGAAATTCGAATTCTGTACAGAATCCCAGCCAAAAGTCTGACCACTGCCAAAGTTTTTAGCATCCAGCAGAACGGCATCAAATGCTTTTGCTTCCTCCCAGTCAAACTGTAGCAGATCATTGACGTTATCTACATTGACCGCCCGCCAGAGTTTCAATTGATCCGGCTTCTTTTGGAAAAGCCTTCTGTCATAATCTCCGTGAATCTGCAGCACATCAAATCCTTCCTGTGCTGCTCTGCGAATCATATTCTCATCTGGAGATACCGCTACTGCTATTTTTATTATGTCTTGATTTAATTTTTCGAATATATCACGTATTTTTTCAAATGGGACATAACGTTTACTCTTTTCATATAACACGATCCCGGCGTAATCTACCGGATACTGGTTGAGATATTCCGCTTCTGCCGGAGTTCGTATTCCACAGATTTTTATTTTTGTCATGCCAGCTCCTTCCAGTGTGCTGCAACCTCAGCGGGATGCTCTGCCTCCATGAGTGCCCTTCCGATCAGAAATGCATCCACCTTACATTGCTTTAAAAACCGGACGTCCTCATCCGTGATGATCCCGCTTTCCGCCACAAATACTTTTTCCTCTGGAACCATTTTGGACAGCCGCCTTGTCGTGTCCAGCTCAATGGTAAAATCTTTGAGGTTCCGGTTATTTACACCGATTATCTCTGCATCCAGTTTTAATGCACGTTCCATCTCTTCTTCATTATGTACCTCCACCAGACTGTCCAATGAGAGTTCCTTTGCAAGCTGGTAAAAATCTCTCATCTGTGCATCATCCAATATGGCTGCGATGAGCAACACGGCATCTGCCCCAATCGCCTTCGCCTCATAAAACTGATACTCATCGATCATAAAATCTTTTCGTAAGATCGGCAGTGGGGAAATACCACGGATGTATTTCAGATAATCGACATTTCCATGAAAATAATCCTCCTCTGTCAGACATGAAATCGCATCCACTGAAACATTATATTCCTTAATTCTTTCCTCTAAGTTAATTTTACTTTTAATTTTTCCAAGACTTGGGGATGCATTCTTAAATTCACCGATAATAGAAATCTGTTCCTTTTTCAAAGCATCGAAAAAGCGGTTTGGAACTTTTTCCACGCTCTCTGCCGCTCTCCTGATTTCTGTCTCACTCACATTCTTTTTGTGACAGGTCAGGCGTTTCTTTTTGTCCTCTACAATCTCATCTAAAATCATGCTGTCCTCCCAAGAAAATTTTCTATCATCCGTTTTCCGTGCTCGGTATAGATGGATTCCGGATGAAACTGCAATCCATACACCGGATATTTTTTATGTCTGACTGCCATAATCTCGCCATCTTCCGTCTCTGCCGTCACAATAAGACATTCCGGAAGTGATTCTTTTTGTACTGCAAGGGAATGATATCTTGCCACCTTCACCGGAGAATCAATTCCTTTAAAAATCCCCTGCCCATCATGGGTGATCTCGGATTGTTTTCCATGGAACAGTTCTTTTGCATAAGAGACAACACCACCGAACGCTTCTCCGATGCACTGGTGTCCCAGACAGATTCCAAGGATTGGAATGCTGTCATAAAACTCTTTTACAACGTCCATGCAGATACCGGCTTCCTTCGAACTTTTGGGTCCTGGTGAAAGAACAATTTTTTCCGGTTTTAATTCACGGATCTCCTGAATTGTGATTTTATCATTTCTGACAACTTGGATATCACTTGTAAATGTCCCGATATACTGATACAGGTTGTAAGTAAAAGAATCATAGTTATCAATCAGCAAAATCATAAGTTTTCCTCCTTCACAAGTGTTTTTGCAAGCGCCATCACTTTGTTGCAGCACTCCTCGTATTCCTTTTGTGGTACGGAATCTGCGACGATTCCGGCTCCTGCCTGCAGATACACTTTGTTCTGTTTTTTGATCATCGTGCGGATCGTGATACAAAAATCCATATCTCCCGAAAAATCAATGTATCCGGTTGCACCACCATAAAGTCCTCTTCTTACGCTCTCTAATTCATCAATGATCTCCATTGCCCGGATCTTTGGAGCGCCGCTTAATGTCCCTGCCGGTAAAAAGGAGGCAATCAGGTCAAGTGGATGAAATTCTCCTTTTTTTCTTCCCTCTACCATGGAAACAATATGCATGACATGGGAATATTTCTGTACATTCATAAAATCTGTGACCTTGACTGTTCCAAATTCACTGATACGCCCCATATCGTTTCTTGCAAGATCGACCAACATCACGTGTTCCGCTTTTTCTTTTTCATCCGACAATAGTTCCTTTTTCAATGCCTCGTCTTCCTCGGTCGTTTTTCCTCTTGGTCTTGTCCCTGCAATCGGACAGGTAAAAACGCGTTTTCCCTGCTGTTTTACGATCATCTCCGGTGAACTTCCGATCACTTCAAATGTTCCAAAGTTAAAATAATATAGATACGGCGATGGGTTTAATTCTTTTAACTCGCGGTATAAAGAAAAGCCTTCCTGCTCTGTCTCAATCGTCCACCGCTGCGATAACACTGTCTGGAAAATATGTCCCTCCCGGATGTAATCTTTGATTTTATTGACCTTCTCACTGTATTGTTCCAACGTATCTGATTTATGGATGATCACTCCGTCCTGTTGCAGCTCTACCGGTTTTTCGGCGTGTTCAGTCATGGCTTTTTCAATCAGTTCCTCCGCTGCCTTTTTTGCTCTTTTTTCCCCTTCTATATCCGGCGTCTCCAAAATCACTGCCGTTAACGTTTCCGCCACCTGATCCACGATCAGAAACTCTTTCATCAACATAAGCTGGATGGTCTCAATTCCGATTTCATCCGGGTTATCATCCGGGATGTCCTCTGTATACCTCACAAAATCATATCCGAGATTTCCGACAAGCCCACCGGAAAAGTTCAGTTCTTCGTTTTCCTTTTGTACTTCAAAGCTGCTGTAATATTCTTTTAACAGTTCCAGTGGATTTCCCTTTTTCACTTTTTTCGTACCGTCCCGGTAGGTAATCACAAGACTATCCTTTTCCGATGTAATAATCTCCTCCGGTTCCACTCCCATAAACGTGTAGCGGTCATAATTTTTATCATAACTTTCCAGCAAAAAACCTTTCTTTGGAATTCCAGATTCCGTGCTCACCAGATTTTCATACATTGCAGTCGATGTCTCATTTACAATACTCACTGTCTTCTTATACACCTTATAAATCCGCTTCATAACCTCATCCTTTCTTTTTCCTATTACATAAAAAAATCCCCGGCCAGATTTTTGCTCTGGTCAGGGACGATATTTCTTCGTGGTGCCACCCATCTTCATGAAACATGTTGTTCTTCTATGTTGTAGAAAATTGAACTACAAAAAACGGACTTTCCAATCTCTTGGAAAATCCGCCACCAATCATGTCTCATCTCATTCCGATACTTAAACGCCAGCTATCATTTCTTCTCACTTGCATTCATTATATCATGAACTTACAGTTCATGATCGTGATCTACACTCGCTTCGCTCGGCAGTCTTTATTATATCATACCCCTGTAACGTGAGGACACGGCATCCGCTACTCCAACCGTTCTGCTGTTTCGCTTTGCTCTCACAAACCCATTCCTTATATAGTATCTTATCAGCTTTCCACCCACCGCTGACTCTCTGTAAAGCATCCTATCAAGTACTCTCTTTGCTCAACGATTTATTCTGTTTCTTATTTGTTTGTTAGTTTATCGTATTAAAGTTCTAATGTCAAGAAGTATTTGATATAAAAATTAATGTTTTATCATATCTGATTTTTTCGGATATCTTTTCCTGTTACTTTCGAAATTTTCATCCATGGATATTGTTTCTGAATTGGAATCGCGTATCCCTGCTCTGCAAGTGTCTCGAGATCCGCCGCTGTCACAATCTTGTCGGCATCACATTTTAAAAGTTCTTTTGCATAGTCGACTCTGTGGCACACTTCCCGCAGTGGTTTTCCAATCGCATGTGTCCCCATGACAATGACAACTTCATCCATGTAGGGAAACAGAACCGGCTCATGCTCCGCCGGAGCTTTGACCGGCATATGTGCGGAACCGTCCGCCTCGATCAGAATCTCATCTGCCAGATATAGCAGATCCTCCATCAGCTTTTCCGGCAGCATTCCAAACTTTTCCGTGCCGGGGATCAGGCTCCCTGCGACACAGCAGCCGTATGTGTCAAGGACAGACTGTACCCGCTCTTTCAGTTGCTTTTCTGCTGCCCTGCGCTCCTGCCAGACGGACGCTGTAGCTGATATTACGCTCTCCTGCCCGGTCTGCTCATACGCTGCAAATATCTCCTGCTCCTGTGGCACCATCATTTTAGTTGTCGTAAGGATCAAAACTCTTTTTCCCTCTGCGCGCAATGTCTCGGCACGCTTTCGGATACTTGACGTCTTTCCTCCGGCTCCGACATATGCCGTCACTTTTCCACGGTTTTCCGCTGCAATATCCTGCATCGCCCTGACTGCTTTCTCCACCTCTTCTGTCGTATTAAAACAAGAGAAACTAAATCGTACCATGCCTTGTTTTTCTGTGCCAAAATGGGTGTGCATCAGAGGTGCACAGTGTACCCCCGCCCTTGTCGCAATCCCATAATTTTCTGCAAGACAGTCACTGACATAAGCGGAATCAAAATCCGCCAGATTACACGATACGATCGCTGCCACCCGTTTTTCTCCTCCGTAGATGTGAATGCCCGGAATTGTTTCAATTCCTCGCTGAAACTGTTCAGCTAACGCCATTTCTTTCTCATGGATAGCTGCGATCCCGGTCTTTTTGATCCAGTCCAGAGCAGCATGGAGTCCTGCGATTCCATGTCCGTTCAGCGTTCCTGCCTCCAGAGCAGCCGGCAGCTCCATGGGATGTTTTCTCTCAAATGAATGTACGCCGCTTCCACCGGATAAAAGCGGTTTTACACACACTCCATCTGCCAGTGCGATCCCACCGGTTCCCTGCGGACCAAACAGTCCTTTATGCCCAGTAAAACAAATTGCAGAAATATGATTCTGTTCCATGTCAATCTCGATTGTTCCTGCTGTCTGAGAGGCATCTAAAATAAAATATAGATTATATTTTTCACATAAAGTTCCAATTTGTGCGATATCATTTCCATCACCTGTCACATTGGAAGCATGCGTGCACACGATTGCTTTTGTGTTTTTACCGATTGCCTGCTTTATTTTTTCACAGGAAATTGTTCCATTTTTCTCACAGAAAACGATTGTGACACCGATGCCCTTCTCCTCAAGCTCATAAAGCGGACGCAGAACACTGTTGTGCTCCATCTCAGTGGTGATCACATGGTCGCCCGGATGCAATAGTCCTTTCAGCACAATATTTAAACTCTCGGTCGCATTCATAGTAAACACCACACGCTCTGCCCCAAGAGACTGTTCTCCATCTTTCATATGAAACAGCTCTGCAATCTGTTTCCGTGTCTGAAAAATCAATCTGGATGTAAAAAGAGAAGCCTCATTCGCCCCTCTTCCTGCATTGCCTATATAAGAAAATGATTCTTTTACCGCCTGTGCAACCTCCTCTGGTTTCTGCAAAGTGGTTGCGGCATTGTCAAAGTATAGCATTGCAGCCGTTCCTGCCTTTCCCTCTGTCAGTTTATCTGAATGTCTGTGTTATTTCCATCACTCCGGAAGGACTCCCGCATGAAGCAGTGCTTCTAACACACCTCCTGCAATGCATCTTGCCTTATCCGAGATTGTAAAACAGTTTTCATACTCGGATTCTCTCGGATCAATGTCTGCAATTTTAAATCCTTTTGTCACCGGATAACCGTCCCGGATGAGTCCACGGAGAATCCCGGAAATGGTGGCTCTCACAGCAAATGCACCGTCTTTTTTCTCCTGCCCGGAAGCATCCTTCCCCTGCGTATCCGGATAAATGAAGGCGATCACTTCGTCTTTTTGCACGTAATCGGAAATCTTTTTTTCTCCATATAAAATACCTGCGCACTCCGCATGAATCACGCGCTCTTTCGCAACACCTGCGATAGCACCCGGAATCCCGGTATTCGGAATCGCATTTCCCTCATAAATAATTCTGCCAAGCTTATGTCCGCGCATTGTCTCAACAACCGCATGCACGTCCACCCCCGCCGTAAATCCGGGACCTAATGCAACCGTAAACGGTGCCATATCCATTGTAGTCCCAAGATTTTTCTTTGCAAGGATTCCGTCGACCACTGCCGCCGGTTTCACCTCCCGGATCACCGCTCCGTCCGGATCGATCATCAACGCAACTTTCCTCTGCTTCAGGAGTTCATATGCCCGTGTCAAATTCTCTGCAAAATAACATGTAACGCCTTCCACAGTGTAACTTTTCTCATAGACCGCCTCCGAAAATGCAACCTGACGCCGGATTGCAGACGGATTTGCAATTTCGGTCACCAGAACCGGATAACCGCTCTGGTGCAGTTTATAAATTGTGCCCGTGGCGATATCCCCGCCGCCGCGGACGATAATGATATTTTTTTTCATTTTCCTTATCCTTTATGGTTTTACAATGTGATCTGCTTCCATCATTGTCTGCGCGATCACATACATATTGGTCACAGAACCAACCGCCAGTTTTTCGGTCAATCCGTAATGGTTCAGACATGTTCCACAGGTCATGACCTCCACGCCCTGCGCCTCCATGCTCTTTAAATCTTCGACGGAGTCGGAACCTTCACAGCTTAAATATGCACCGGAATTAAAAAGTAAAATCGTCTGTGGCAGTTCCTCCAGCTGCGTCAGCGCATAGACAAATCCTTTCATCAGCATTTTTCCGAGCTTATCATCCCCCTCGCCCATGTGGTCTGCACCGAGCACAACGACTGTTTTTTTCTTTAGGATGTCCGGAATACAATTTTCCTCAGTGACCGGTGTGGATGAAACATTCCCATCCTTTATATTATTTTTCACAAACTCTTCTGTCACTTCCATCCATACCGTGTATTCCTGATCGGATTTTTTCTCGCTCTTTGCTTTTAACCCTTTGTGGTCTGCCATTTTGGTGAGATTTTGTACTGCAATCTCATTGTCCACAGTCACTTCCACGATTCCTGCCTCAGTCATGCCGGAAATTGCATTTTTTGCCTCGATCACCGGCAATGGGCACTGTTTTCCTTTTGCGTCAATCTGAATATTCATTTTTCATGTCTCCATCTGTTTATTTACAATTTTTTCAACCGACAGCAGCTGCTGTATTTTTTTATTTCAGGACATAGATTTTCTTTTCCCTTTTCTCTGTCACTCTTCCTATTATTCCACAGTCCAGTCCGAGTGCTTCGATCTCCTTCAGCGCCTTTTTGTCCTCATTTTCCGGGATTGCCACAAGAAGTCCCCCGGAAGTCTGCGGATCAAATAAAATCTCTTCCATCGCAAAACTGCAATTTTCAAATGCCACCTGTGCACCGATATGATTGCGGTTGCGCTGTCCTGCGGCTGTAATGTAGAATTCTTCCACATAATCCTCGCACGCCTTGATATAAGGAACCTGTGATGTCCACACCTCTGCGGAAAAGTTTTCGCCCAGCATTTCACCCAGATGTACCAGCAATCCAAATCCGGTAATGTCCGTACAGGCATGTATCCCATACTTTTTAAAAATCTCTGCCGCATATTTATTCAGAGTAGTCATCGATTCCACCGCCTGTTCAAAGGCTTCTTCAGACACTGCTCTCATACGGGATGCCGTCATGACGATCCCTACTCCTAACGGTTTCGTCAGAAGCAGCAGATCTCCTTCTCTGCAGTGATTGTTTTCCAGAATACGTTTCGGATGAATCGTGCCCATCACAGACAGTCCATACTTCACATCCACATCATTGATGGAATGACCACCTGCCAACACGCCGCCTGCCTCCGTCACTTTCTCATTTCCACCAAGTAAAATCTGTCCTAAAATGTTGGCGTCCATGCTCTCCGGAAAGCACACAATGTTTAATGCTGTTTTAACTTCTCCTCCCATCGCATAAATATCGCTCAATGCGTTGGTGGCTGCGATTTTTCCAAAGAGATAAGGATCTTCCACCATCGGCGGAAAGAAATCAAGCGTCTGCACCACTGCAAGCTCGTCCGTAAGCTGATACACTGCCGCATCATCGGAATGGTCAAAACCGACCAAAAGCTTCGGATCGGCTTTTTTCGGTATCATTTTCAATACCTTATCCAAAATTCCCGGTCCAAGCTTCGCCGTGCAGCCTCCGCCCTTGCAAAATTCGTTCATCATCTTCTGGTTCTCCTGTCAGAATCGTATTTATGTCTTTTATATTGTACATTAAATTTTTATAAAAATCATCCATTTTATATGGTTAATTTTTTGCGTTCATATTATAATGAATAGACAATTACAAATAAAAACAGGAGCATTTTTATGGAGCAGACCAAAACAGATCCGGGCAGAAAAAAGAAAAAACCTCTTCGCAGATGTGGCATATTTTTTGCATGTCTGCTTTTTCTGTTTCTCTGCAGTTTTGTTTATATTTCTAAGAATCCACGTGCCAGAATGCTTTTGTCTGTCATTTATTTTATGCAGGATACCCTGAAAGATCCGGCTTATATTGCCTACCACATTGACATTATGGAATTATGCCAGGATTACTTCAATGGGGATATCTCATTTGAGGGAAAAGCCTACATGAACGATATCAAAAATTTTAATTACTCCTCTTCCATGGACATTTCCGGGGAGCGCTCTTTTGCGCAGAAGAAACTTTCCATAATCTCCGATATGGATGTTCTGACGCTGAATGTAGGCGAGATGGATTTTTATATGAATCCCAATACCGTTTATTTCATGGTTCCAATGTTAGACAATCTTTCTTATGCCATGACCACCGGCAATACCTATTTTAAAAAAGCGCCTGAGCTGACACATGATATCGATCAGGAATGGTTTCACGACAACTTTTCCAATATTATCGAACTGACCAGACAGATTCAGATTGAGGAAACCGGAAAAACAAGAACAGATTCCGATGATGTGAAAAGCCACGAATACCTCGTCACAATCCCGGAGGGTTCCGGTGGTTTTATCTGGGAGCTTTTGGGCATGGATTCCCCGGACTATGACATCCGCGTTTCCCTGTATCTGACCGGTCTGTGCCGGATGAGCCGTATAGAGGTCGATCTGTCTGATATCACAGAAGGTGCTTCCATGATCATTGACGGAACAGATGCTGGAACCTGTATTTTAAGCTATGAAATGCCAAATGGAGAACGCATGACACTCACCTATGTCCGCAATCCGTCCGTCACCCATGTGAATTTTATCTATATGGACTGCCTCTACGAGACAGATCAGGGTGACAATTTTACAGCAAGCGGCTATATCACCACCCAGCCAGACGACAACGGTTGCGAAATAAATGTCAAAAACCTTTCCGTCATGCAGGGCGATGACCTGCTTGGCACTTTTTCCTTTATCGGAACGATCACAAAAGAAAAAAATCTGCCGGATGTATTCCGTGGCGCCGACCTCGATTCGCCAGACATGGAACACATTGACTGGCAGACCGTCCGCGACGACACAGAAGGCTTCATCCAGGATGTGATCGACGAAGCGAAAAAACGATTGACCGAATGAAAAATTTGGAGGTGCGTTTCTTCCATGGCTTTTAACGTACAATAAAAAATGAAATGGCAAGAGGGGCTCTGTGAAAATATTGTGAGGATTGTGTAAATTTATCCATGGTTCGTTTTAGACTTTAAGTTTATGTACATTCATAAATGGACGTCTGGCTCTCTGTGTCCGTCTACGGAAAATTCTCTGCAACTTTATTTAGCGCAAGTAAATGTCAGAATCAGCATCGTTTATTGTAGGGCAAAAATTAAAAAATACCCGGATAATTTTTGCCCTACTTCTCTGCTGATTTTCTGACATGTAACTTGCACACAATAAAGTTGCAAAGAGAGTTTTCCGTAGA